>Ga0048257_100193_pt1 | contig 14628 bp, 15 predicted proteins | sample SubbioWold_Dec13_FD_54351 | JGI IMG/M metagenome (GOLD analysis project Ga0048257, IMG submission 54351) | Serpentinite rock and fluid subsurface biosphere microbial communities from McLaughlin Reserve, California, USA - CSWold_Dec13... | ecosystem: Environmental > Terrestrial > Deep subsurface >...
GCTGTATCGCTTTCTTACATCCTAACACTAACACAATCGTCCTATTACCAATTATTAGTACCTGGATTTTTTGCGTAGTCCCCAGTGGACGCCCTTCACTATAGCCAGGAAAACCGTTTAGGGTTGATTATCGGCCGTTCGTTTTGAAACGCGTTACACCTGTCGAGACTACTCACGGTCACCCGATCGGCTCCGCAGCAAATCATTAAGCGGGTTATAGATCGAGAGCAGTGTATGATATTTCTATCTGTCTATAGACGGGCGGGGTAAGAGAGGGGCCTCTAGCAGGCGTTTTAAGGGACTGTCTTAACAAAATTAAGGTGCATATTAAAAATCTTAATTTGCCAGTTGACAATCTCAATTCCAATGTACTAAAATGGGTTCAGCCGGTAAGCGACCGGATAATTCTTAGCCAGCGAACGGGGGTGAATGAATGAAGTACCGCGCACCGCATTGCTGCCCGGTCTGCAGTCACGAAATGACGATCAGCAGTCTGAGTTGTAACCACTGTCAAACCCGGCTTGAGGGCAGCTTCACTTCCTGTAAGTTCTGTAAGCTCCCGGTTGAGCAACAGGAATTCATTGAAGTGTTCATCAAATGCCGCGGCAACATCAAGGACGTGGAAAAAGAGCTGGGCATCTCCTACCCTACGGTACGCAACCGTCTGGATGGCGTAATTCAGGCTTTGGGTTTCCGGGTGGAGAAAGCCGACGATGAGGACGAGAAGACGCGCAGACAGGAAATAGTAACCGCACTGGAAAACGGGGAGATTACCTCCCAAGAGGCCACCAAGCTGCTGAGAAAACTCGGGAAATGACAATCAGGAAGGGGAAAACATCATTATGAGTGAGAAAGCTAGAATTCTGCAAATGGTCCGAGATGGGAAGATTACGCCCGACGAAGGTTTGGAACTCCTGGAAGCTATGGACAGCACCGAGGCGAGGGTACAAGGCCCTTTAAAAAAGACCGCGGACCGCTTTCTAAGAATTCGCGTGGACAGCGCTGACACCAAGGTCAATGTAAACGTTCCCCTCGGCCTGTTGAAGGCAACCTCCCGTTTTGTGACGATGGGTATGGGCTTCATACCGGACGAGGCGCGTCGGGAACTGGAAGCCAAGGGCATCGATCTGAGCCAAATTGACTTTGAAGAACTGATTGGTCTTATCGAACAGGGCCTGGTGGACGGGAAGCTGGTTGACGTCGACACCGAGGACGAGGAAGGAAGGACCCGGGTAGAGGTATATGTCGAATAAGCGGCAAAGTCAGTTACTGTTGGTCAGGGTATCAATAGGCGGCTTCAGGCGCTTTGTGATTCCGCTCCCGATTTATGTCCTGGACATCACCCTGGCGGCTTTCTCCGATCTGGTTGCCATCTTGGATTCCTTGGTGCCGAAGTCGTTGCAGAAAGCTAAGCGCCTCGGACTGAGTACTTTCGGGGCCGAAAAGATATCCCTGGAAGCCGTGTTAAACCTCTTTCTCCAGTTGCTTTGGGAAGTCCGAAAGTACGGCCGGTTGCGTATCGTGGAGGTGCAATCCGGCAAGGTGCGCGTGTTCATAGATCTGTATTGAGGTGACCTAGATGAAGCGATTAGTTCTTAGGATTGTTATTAGAGAATGTAATTAGTTTTGTGTAAATGGTTATAACTACCAACAAAGGAGTTGACCATTTATGCAAGATCTCAGAACCCAGTTGGCCCGAGATGTGGCCAAGGACTGCAGGACCGTGGAAGATGTCCACAACTTACTCAGGGACCTATTCAAGCGTACCATCCAAGAGATCCTTGAGACCGAAATCACCGATCACCTGGGCTACGAAAAGCACTGCGTCGAAGGTAACAACTCGGGAAACAGCCGAAACGGTTACACCAACAAGAAGATTAAGACACGTCTCGGCACAACGGAGATTTCTGTACCCCGTGATCGTAATGGCGGGTTCGAGCCTCAAATCATCAAGAAGTACGAAAAGAATGCCAGCGAACTTGAGGACCAGATCATCGCCATGTATGCCAAAGGTATGTCCACGCGGGATATCGAAAGCCATATGCGAGACATTTATGGCATCGACGTGTCTGCTGGGCTGGTCAGCAAGGTCACTGATAAAGTCATGCCCCTGGTTGCGGAGTGGCAGACTCGTCCCCTGGAACGGGTTTACCCAATCGTTTTCCTTGACGCGATCCATTTTAAAGTCCGAAAGGACAACCGGATTATCAACAAAGCTGCTTATACCGTAATGGGCATTAACCCAGCCGGGTACAAGGATATCCTGGGTATCTGGATCGGGGAGGCCGAGAGTGCGAGCTTTTGGCTCGGCGTATGCAATGAATTGAAAAACCGTGGTGTCGAAGACATCCTGATCGTCTGCAAAGACGGCCTCACCGGGTTTTCGGAAGCGATCAACGCCGTGTTTCCCCAAACGGATATCCAACTGTGTATCATCCACCAGATCCGTAACAGCTTGAGATACGTGCCCCATAAGAACCGGAAAGCGGTTATGACTGATCTAAAAAGCGTTTACCAGGCGATGACTCTTGAAGAAGCAACGATGGCATTTGATACCCTAAAAGAGAAATGGGGCAAAAAGTACCCAATCGTAATCCGGTCCTGGGAAAACAATTGGCTGGAGTTGACCACCTACTTCAGCTACCCAGGGGAAATCCGGCGGTTGATCTACACCACGAACACCGTTGAAGGATATCACAGGCAGTTGCGGAAGGTTACCAAAACCAAGACCGCTTACCCGACCGATGATGCCTTACGGAAAATCCTGTACCTGGTTACAATGGATGTCTCCAAGAAATGGACTATGCCGGTTAGGGATTGGGCAAACTGTATGTCACAGTTTGTGATTCAGTTTGACGACCGGATGGCAGTGGATTACGCAATGCTGTAGCTTGTTGGAGATGGGGGCTGTCTAATGAGTTTATCGCTTTGGTTCTCCTGAGGATAGAAGGAAAATAAAGCCCCCCAAAGAGGCCCGGAGTAACCCCCTAAGGTTACCCCGGCTATCCTCAGCAGAACCCTACCGGCCGCTCGGGTTGCTCTCCAGCATTGCCCTATCCTGCCGGTAGGTAAGAGCCGGTTTTAGTGTCTCCAAAACATTTGGGCAGAAATCCATTTACACAAAATATTTTACATACCCTGTTATTAATACTGTAGCCCTGTTTGTGATCTCACTGATCCTTCCGGTCGTGGTTCTAAACGGAATTGGGCCGGCACTGCTGGCCGGGACGGTGCTCACGCTACTCAATGCGTTGCTTCGCCCCTTTTTACTGTTGATCACTTTACCCGTGAACCTGATTACCCTTGGGGTCTTTACGTTGGTGATCAACGCCTGGATGCTGATGCTGACCGACCTGATGGTGGGAGGGTTCGCGATCCCCGGGTTCTTGTCGGCCTTCGTAGCCGCCTTGCTCTTAACGCTGATCAACCTCCCGTTGAGCAACTGGTTCAGGAGCACCTATTATCGGGCTTCATAATTGGCTGTATGCTGTGGATTGGTGGAAGAGCGAACGGATATTCTGTCCGGGCATTGGTGGTAAATATTGACTTTTGCGTTGCTTCTAGAACAGATGGATAGTACAATACGGATAGGACGGGAGGTACTTCAGTGGAGACTACGATCAGGAGAAAGAAAAGGCGACTTGTTGCCGAGCACTTCGCCAAGATGTCCCCAAGCCAAAAGATGAAAATGGTTTCTAAAATGAACGAGGTCTCCCGAAGACTCCAAGAGGGGGCTCGGATCCGATACAAGACGACCCAGTAATTCTCTGTGCATCAATTATGGACTCCCTGGCAATTCCCTACTGCATAATCGGCGGCTACGCTGTTGCCTGCCACGGAGTTCCCCGCCACCCCCTACGGAGTATGGGTCGGTCTGAGCTATTCTTTAGCAAGGCGTAGTTCGAGACAAGCAAACCTTGCTTACTGATTGGTTAACAAAACCGTCAAGTAAGTCGTTGGACAGGAAGTCCAAGCGGGTGGTTACGGCGTCATTCAGTTAGCCGGTATTTTTGGAAAAGGAGTGAACAATGATTGCTTCGATGTTGATTGGGCCGCTGTTTCTAATCGGCATAGTCGCTCTGATTGCCCTGATCGTGGCGGGGATTCGGGCCGGAGATTCAAGTGACGGAGGACACGATATGATCAAGAATGTGTACATCTACCTGGTTCTGTTTGCCACTCTGATGATGACCATCGGGGGAAGTGTCGCGGCCTTTATGGCGATTGCGGACATCATTGCCCCCACGCCGTACTACCAGCAATTCGAGGATTATAAGTACAGTCAGGGTCCCGACAGAACTGGTGTGGATACGCCCAAGCTCTCCGAAGAAGAGCTGAAAGTCAGATATGAGGCCATGGCTATTGCCCACCATAAACAGCAAATCGAAGGGGCCAAGAACTCGCTGATCAAGAGTTTCGGTTGGATCATCATTCCCCTGCCGGTGTTTATGTACTACCAGCGGCGGTTGGTTGGAAAGGAAGCCTAACGTCGCTCTTTGGCTCAGGTGGCTAGTTGCGGTAGGCGGGAATGCCTAGCAGCTCGTCCACGGTTACAAACCGGTAGCCCAAACCGGTAGCCCTGTACCCGAAGGGTATGGATGAGGTCGGGCAGTGCGGCGACGGTGGCGTCCAGGGAGCAAGTGGGGAGGAGCAAGTGGGGATGGAGCAAGTGGGGACGGTTCTTGCTTGCCCCCACTTGCCCGGGCGACCTGACACTGATTAGGCTGGAAGGTTCGGATCCTTTGCGGGGATCGGCAGGCGGCCGGTACGCATCGACAGGGCTTGCTGTGGACAGACCTCAACACATACCCCGCATCCGACATAGTTCCCCGTCCGGGGTCCGGCGGTGATGTCTATAGCCATCGAGCAGTGCTTGCTACAGGTGCCACAACAACTCGTTACACTGGCTCAAATCTCCGTCCCGGTTACACTTCACTCACCGGCTCGCGGCGTCTGACTATCCGGGCCAGCAGGACGAGGTTCACCACTCCCAGGAACCCCAGCAGGAGAAAACTGTTGCTGTACCCGTGCTGCAACGCCGGGTTCAACGGATTGAGGGCCGCTCCACCGCCGAACTCCAGTAAACGGGCGGCGAGGGCCGGGCCAAAGGCTCCGCCCATAAAGGTGGTCAGGTTAAAGAGGCCCATCCCGACGCCGATCTCCGCCGGGGGCAGGGTTTTGGCCACGAAGTTAGCGAGAGAGGCCTGGATGCTGACCATTCCCACGTAGACGGTCACGAACAACAGGGCGATGACCGCGGGAGCGGCACCGGCGAAGGTGGAAAGCGCCCAGAACCCAAGGATCATTAAATATAGCGCACTGCGGATCACGAATTCATTGCCGAGCCGGTCCGCCATTCGCCCTGCGGCAGTGCCGAGGAACGCGGCCGTAATCGCGCCAGGGAACAGGACCAGGCCGATCACGTTCGCTTGCAGGCGGTTCAGGTCGGCGAGCATCAGGGGCAAGATGAAGAAGGAACCCAGCACGGAGAAGAAGACTAGAAAACCGATCCCCAGGAGCGAACGGAAGGCCTTATTCTGCAAGAGGTCGACCCGCACGAAAGGCTCAGGGGCCTGTTTAACCCGTCTGATGAACAAAACAAAGGACACCACACTCACAATCAGGAACAAGGGGTTCAGATTGATGCCCAGCAGCACCGACGAAACCCCGGCGGCCAGAAAAACTGCCCCCGGGGTGTCGAACGTTCCTTGGCGCCGTTCTTCTCTGGGTAGGTAGCGAAGCACAAAGGGAAGAGCAATCAGGCTCAGCAGCGAGATCAGGAAGAGGTAGTGCCAGCCTAGGTACTGGGTGATGAACCCCCCCGCGATCGGCCCGATTCCGCCTCCAAAAGCCACGGTGGAGGCGATCAGCCCGAGGGCTTGTCCCCGGCGGCTGGGGTCAAAGTAGCGGGTGGCGACGATCATCCCCAGGGCAGGCACCGCCGCGCCCCCGGCGGCCTGAATCAGTCGTGCAGCGATTACCAGGGGATAGTTAGTGGACAGGAACCCGAGGATGGATCCCAGCGCAAACAGCCCTAGTCCCAGAGGCAGCAGCCACCGTACGGGATAGATGTCCGCGAGCTTCCCGTAGGTCGCCGCTCCGATGGCAAACACGGCGATGTAGCCCACCACAACCCAGCTGACCTCCGCCGGTGAAAGGGTGAAATCGCGGGAAATAGCCGGGAGCGCCACATTGAACATCGTCCCGTTCAGGACGGTCAGAAAAACCGTTCCGGAGAGTGCCACCATGAGCCTGGACAAGTTACTCACCTGGATGCCCCCGGTCGTTTATCAATGGTTAGAAGAAGAGTATATCCCTAATTGTTCCACACCGCAATCAATAGTCTGTTAAGTTAAGGGGCTTCCGGTTCCATGGCTGGTGGGACTCGTTTTTCCGTACCGTATGAAAGCTGTGACCACCTGCGAGGAACGTTTGTGCTCTGATATTTCCACACGGTCTTCAGATTCATTTATTGCCCCCCCAATTGGATATTATCACCAGAGTATTTCGAACCTTGCCACATGGTGCCAGTGTTAAGTTAAGGGTCAGGACTGGTCAGGACACTAACTTAACAGAATTGGCTAGCAAGCAAGAACCGTCCCCACTTGCCCCCACTTGCCCCTGCCCCTGGAAGTATTCGAGTTCGAGGAAGAATAGGCAATTTGACGCAGGATTTCCTTATAGGTAGATAGAAAGAAAAAGGGAGAAACGGTAGGGAGGGGATTTGGGGATGGATCCGGTTACAGAGTATCGTGGGCTGAGTATGGGGCAGCGACTGGTCGGAGTACTAACCAAGCCGGGAGAAACCTTTGCGGATATTATGCAAAAACCACGGTTCTGGGGTGCGTTGGGCGTGCTTTGTGGGGTGGCTCTTCTGAGCGTGGTGATGGTGCTCTCGAAACTGCAGGCCTTTATGCTGTTGCAATTAGATGGCCTACCGCCTGTTTCCGCTCAAGAGCAGGCAACGATGGAAAACATGGTGATGACCATGGGAGTGGTATCGGGGCTTGTCGGAGCGGTTATCGGTGTCGCATTTATGTGTCTGGTCGGTGCGGTTATTCTGAAACTAGTCAACCTGTTTACCGGTGAGCGTGCTCCATTCGGCACCTTTTTTGCGGTAGCTGTATTTGCCTACGTTCCGCTGGTCTTGAGTGCCCTGCTGCACAGCCTGCTACGTATGGCCAGTCCCGCTGCCGATTTTCCTTATATCACAACCAGCCTCGCGGTTCTGCTGCCTAAAGGGGAGATGGGGACGAACTTCTTCCTCCTCAGCCAGATTGAGCCATTCACGATCTGGTCCTTGGTGCTGCTCTGTATCGGGGGAGCGGTAGCTATGAAGACCGGGTTGCGGGCCGTGGCCCTGCCCCTATTCAGCCTGTGGCTGTTGTTTGTGGTCGGATACGCCTTTCTGATGCCGGCCGTTACCCCGGGGATGTAGTACGAGACAACAATTTGGGGAGTGAGTTACTTTGAATTTACCGAAAGCGGGCTTCTCCGTGGGGCCCCTTTCCTTTGTCCGGAACCGGTGGAAGGTGCTGCTGGGCTTGGGGCTGGTGCTTCTGGTGGTCGCACTGGTGATGCTGAACCTGGCCCGATCCAGGAGCGAGGCGGCCATTCCGGTGAGCACCGTGTCCGTGGAGACCCAGGAAATCGAGAACACGGTCTTTGCGACAGGAGCACTTGAACCTGCTGAACGGCAGGAATTCTTCGCGGTAACGGGGGCTACCCTTGATGAACTGATGGTAGCCGAGGGCGACCGGGTGCAGCGCGGGGACGTGCTGGGCAGGCTCGATACCGCGGCCCTCCGGGCTGAGCTGCATAACGCCGAGGCGGCCCTGGCCAAACAACGGGCCCTGTATCGCGAAAAAGTCCGGCCGGATCCCGAAGACTTGGCCCCGGACGAGGCTGCCGTCCGGCAGAGTGCCGTACAACTGGAGTTGGCTGAGGCCGATCTGGAACGGACGCAGTTCCTGTTTGATCAGGGCGCGGTACCGGAGGTCGATCTGGAAAAGGCCCGGGCGTTGGCCCTGCAGCGTGAGGCCGAGCACGAATCGGTGCTGTATAGGCTAAGGAGCAAGAAGACCCCTCCGGCTGAAGAGGTAGCCTCGGTGGAGGCGCAGTTAAGACAAGCCGAAGCGGCCTACGAACTCGCCCGGGAACGGCTGGAGAAGGCCGAGTTGAAGGCGGAAATCGATGGCGTGGTCCTGGAGATTGACACTGAGGCCGGACGGCCGGTCACGGCTGGAGCCAGGATTTTAGTGATCGGCCGCACCGATTCCCTGGATGTCCGGGCCAGCATTCTTGAAGCCGACAGCGGCCGTATTGAACCGGGGCAGGAAGTGCGCGTGGCGGCCTCCGCCCTTCCCGGTGAAGAATTCACGGGCCGAGTTCTGAGTGTGGCCCCCACGGCCAGACGTTCCGGCAGTGGATCGGGTGAACAGGTCGGTGTCACGGTAACGGCCCGGGTGGACGGCACCGAGGGCAAGCTTCGGCCTGGATACACGGTGGACCTGACCATTGTGACTAAGCCGATGCGGGAAGTGGTCGTACTCCCTTATGAAGCAGTGGTGGAACACGAGGGGGAGCAGACTGTTTTTGTCGTGGAGCAGGAGAAGGCCGTAATGCGCAGGGTGGAGGTCCGGCCCGCGAACGAGCTCTATCTAGAAGTGATCGGTGGGGCAAAGGCCGGGGAACGGGTGGTTCTGGATCCCCCGTCGAAGCTGGAGGACGGATCCGGCATCAAAGACATGAGTGAGCGTTCAACGCGGGAGCGCCCGCAATGATCAGCATAGTAGGGCTGGACAAGGACTACCTCATCGGTTCGGTTACGGTGCACGCCCTGCGCGGGGTTTCCCTGGAGATCAGGGCCGGGGAGTTCGTAAGCATAATGGGTTCCTCGGGCTCGGGGAAGTCGACACTGATGAACATCTTGGGCTGCCTGGACCGTCCCACAAACGGAACCTATGAGCTGGACGGGGTGCGGGTGGACCAGATGACCGACACCGAACTGGCCGCTGTGCGCAACCGCAAGATCGGTTTCGTGTTTCAAAACTTCAATCTGCTGGCGCAGCTTACCGCCCAACGGAACGTGGAACTGCCCATGATCTACGCCGGAGCGAACCCGGCTCAGCGTAAACAGGCCTCCATCGAGGCCCTGAGTCGCGTCGGTTTGATGGATCGCGCCCACCACCGGCCCACGCAGCTGTCGGGGGGCCAGAACCAGCGGGTGGCCATTGCCCGCGCCCTGGTGAACAACCCCGCGATCATCCTGGCCGACGAACCGACCGGAAACCTGGATACCCGCTCGGGTGAGGAGATCATGGCTATTTTTCAGGAACTGAACCGCTCCGGGGTGACCATTGTCCTCGTCACTCACGAACCGGACATAGTCCGGCACACCCAGCGCATCCTTCATTTCCGCGATGGAGTGTTAATCCGGGAAGAGGGTGTGGATGATCCGGTTGATGCCCGGGACTACCTGGCATCACTGCCCGGCGGGGAGGCAAACGAAGCATGAGCTTACTCGAAAGCGTCCGCCTGGCCCTGGAAGGAATCATGGCCAGTAAGCTGCGCTCCTTCCTGACCACCCTGGGGATCGTGATCGGCATTGCCGCTGTAATTACGGTGGTAGCCATCGGTCAGGGCGGGCGCCAGCTGCTGATCGGAGAAATGGAGAACCTGGGCACGAACCTCTTTGCGGTCTACGTGGACTGGCGGGAGACGGACACTACGGGCACGGAGTTTCAGGTTCGGGATGTTGCCGTAATCAAGGAACTGGTGCCGGAAGTGCAACATCTGGCACCGCTCAGCAGTGCCATGGATCAGATACGGGGCAGCACCAAGCAGATGAACGCCCAAGTGATCGGCACCACCGCCGACCTGGGCCCGGTACGCAATCTGAAACTGGCGGATGGGCGTTTCCTCAAGCCTGAGGACGACGCCGGCGGACGGCGGGTGGCGGTGATTGAGGAGGATTTTGCGCGGGAGATATTCGGCCGGCAGGAGCCGCTAGGTCAGAAGATCATAATCCGGAACACGCCCTTTCTGGTGGTGGGGGTGCTGACGTCGGAGACCTCCATGTTCAGCTTCGGCACCGGTAAAACGGTCTATGTACCCCACCGCGCCTGGTCCGAAGTGTTCAATTCCAGACAGGTAAACCAGCTTGAGGGTACCGCTGTCAGCCGTGAACTGGTACCGGAGGCCATGCAAAAGACGGTTACCATACTGGAGCGACGGCATGGGGCACCGGACCGCTACACCAGCGTCAGCCTGGACCAGCAGATGGAGGTAGCCAAGCGGATCACTGGAATAATGACCCTTGTGGTCGGGGCGGTGGCTGGCATCTCACTCTTTGTGGGCGGGATCGGGGTGATGAACATCATGCTGGTCTCCGTGACTGAGCGGGTGAGAGAGATCGGGGTACGCATGGCCGTGGGTGCCCGCCGGAAGGATATCCTGGCCCAGTTTCTGATTGAATCGGTGGTACTGTGCCTGATCGGCGGGGCCATCGGCATGATGCTCGGCATCGGCGGGGCTTTCTTGGTGGCCAAGATCGCCAATTGGCCGCCCCTGGTCGCCCCGTCCACGGTGATTATCGCCGTCCTGTTCTCGGCGCTCGTCGGAGTCCTGTCCGGCCTGTGGCCCGCCAACAAGGCCGCCCAACTGGATCCAATCGAAGCCCTCCGCCGCGAGTAATTGAGGTGTGGAGATAATCATATGGTTACGAGTCTGGCTCTAGATGAAGCCCTGTTCCAACATTTCCATTTTAAGCACTTCCGTCCCGGCCAAAGGGAAGTCATTGAAGCGAGCTTTGCTGGGGAGGATGTGCTGGCGGTCATGCCGACCGGCAGTGGGAAGTCCCTTTGCTACCAGCTTCCGTCATTGCTGCTTCCCGGCCTTACCCTGGTGATTTCCCCCTTGGTGGCCTTAATGAAAGACCAGGTGGACAACCTGCTTAATAAGGAATTCTCCCAGGTTACCCTGCTCAACAGCCAGATTAAGCCGGAAGAGTACCGACTAAGGATGCAAGGTATTCGGAGCGGCGAATACAAGCTGGTCTACGTTGCGCCGGAAAGGCTACGTAATCGGAATTTCACTGAGCTAATTAAAGAACTGCAGGTCGATCTGCTGGTGGTCGACGAAGCCCACTGCGTTTCCCAGTGGGGCCACGACTTCCGGCCGGACTACCTCTGGATCGGGGATTTCTATGAACAACTGTCGCGACGCCCGCGCATCCTAGCCCTTACTGCCACCGCCACGCCGGAGGTCCAGCGGGATATTCGGAAGCAACTAGGCATTCCCAATGCCAAAGTGGTGACCGCGGGCAGTGATCGGCCCAACCTGTATATTTCCGCAAAAAGGATGGACGGCGAAAAGGATAAGCAGGCGGCATTGCAAGAGTTCTTCAAGGGGCAACCGGGCAGCGGCATTATTTACGCTGCCACCCGGAAGGAGAGCGAGTCGGTGGCTGCCTGGCTGAGGGATTCTTTAGGGATTTCCGCTGACTGCTACCATGCCGGCCTGTCTCCCAACAAGCGCACCGCGGTCCAAGAGGCGTTTATTAAGGAAGAAGTCAGGGTGGTGGTAGCCACCAACGCCTTCGGAATGGGTATCGACAAGGCCAATATCCGCTTTGTGATCCACTATAGCCTGCCGGCCTCATTGGAGGCCTACTACCAGGAGATTGGCAGGGCCGGACGAGACGGCCTGCCGTCCGATTGTCGGTTGCTGTTCTCTCTAAAAGACAGCAGGCTGCAGGAATGGATGATTGAAAACGATAAGATTACCCGCGATGACCTGACTCTGTTCTGGCGAATCTGTGCCAAGTACGCGGACGGTGGGAGGTCTGTCGTGCCCATTGTGGAGCTGGAGCGGGCTGGCCTTGGTACAACCAAGCAACGCCTGGTGGTCAGCATGCTGGAGCGGCTACAGGCGATCAAGATCTCCGACCGAGACGATGAACACCGTTATCTGGAGCCGGGGATGCGCCCGCCGCGGGAGGCGGTACAGGCCGCTCTGCGGGAAGTCGAAAACCGGTTGGCTTACCGAAAGAGCAAGCTCGCTACCGTGGTGAACTGGGCGAATACCACCCTATGCCGAAGAGCAATGCTGCTGGAGTATTTCGGAGAAAAGCCACAAGGGAGCGCGAAGCGTTGCTGTGACAACTGCCTGACCACTGCGGCAGGGGATCTGGAGTTCTCAAAGGATCCGCTGGTCGTGCTGGCCTGTGTGGTGGAACTGCCACGGGGGGTCGGGCGCAAGAAACTGGCGGACATTCTCCGAGGGGCCACATCTGCCAACATGTCTGCCTTTGGATATGACACCCTGATCAACTACCGGGCCCTTCCGGGCCGAAGCGGCAAAGAAATCCTGGAGATGATTGACCGTCTTCTGGCGGATGGCTACCTCGCCACAGAGGGTAGCGACTACCCGGTGGTGGCTTTGACCCCGCAGGGCAAGGAAGCCCTAAAGAAGGGTGATCCCGTACCGGTACCCCTGAAAAGGAACAAAGTGACTAACCGCTCAGCCGATCGGCCTGGAAAAGCCGATGCCAAACAGACTGAAACCGCACCGGATGAGCATCTGTTGTTGGCCCTGAAAGAATACCGCATCAATCTGGCCAGGCAGGAGCAAAAACCGGCTTATGTTTTCTTCCACGACAGTGTGCTGAAGGAAATAGCCAAGATCCGCCCCCGCACCCTGGCCGAGCTACGTGCCATAAAAGGGTTGGGAGAAAGTAAGGTTTCTACCCACGGAAAACAAATCTTGTCCATTATTGAGCGTTGTTAAGTTAAGGGTTAGGGCTGGTTAGGACACTAACTTAAACTCAACAGCGGACAAACATGCGGTGCACGGCACGTCTTCGTTCTGAATACGGCAGGGTATCGGTGGTGTCCAACGAAGTAGGTATGTGCACCAAGGGCTGGTGCTCCCGGTATGGTGCTGCTGAGGATGTGATGATCGATGGCCTGGACTCCGGTAATTGTCGGTATTGACGGGGGATTGATCCACAAGGGGTACCACGCGTATTCCGGACCCAACAACGCGGTCACCGGACTGGTTAGGGTACTGGTCAACGCGCTGACCCTGAAACGTCCGGTGATGGCCTTTGTGGCCTGGGATACCCAGCATACCTGGCGGCACGAGCGCTATGACCGGTATAAGGCCAACCGGGCTCCGATGCGCCGCCGGAGCTGCTGGCCCAACTTGAACCGGCGCGTGAGGCCGTGGCCGGTCTGGGCGTGGCGAATGTGGTTCTGGAAGGGTATGAGGCGGATGACATCCTCGCCACCCTGGCCGAAAGGGCAAAGGCGCGGCACGGGGGTTAAGGGCGTCGGCAAGAAGACCGCCCTGGCGCTTCTGAAGGAATACGGAGATCTTGACGGGGTACTCAAGAATGCGTGGCAGATCAAAGGCGCGATCGGGCGGCGCATCTACTACGGCAACGACGAGGCCCTACTGTGGAAGGAACTCACAACGGTCTGCCGCGAAGCGCCGGTCGAAATCACGGCCGGAGAACTGAAGTGGCAGTTTGACCCGCACCGGGCCTGTGCCTGCCTGGAGCGGCTCAGCGTTCTCGATGAGGGACTGCGGGGGAAGTTGATGCGTTTGGCGGGGACCGTTTCAGAAACAAAAAGGTCCGCAGGGTAATCATCCAAGGCGTCGGTGAGGGCGTCTTGCTCAGGCAATGGCACTTATCAACGTGTCGGTCTCACCGGCGAGAAGCGGATAGGAGTATCACTGTGGACGGAACTGCACGGAAGAATATCCAGCCCGGTCTGCGGGTCAGGGTGGTACAAAAGCAGCATCAGCGTACTGGGCAGCTGACTGAGGGCGTAGTCAAGGACATCCTCACCAAGAGCCCCGCCCATCCGCACGGCATCAAGGTTCGTTTGGATAATGGAATAGTTGGTCGGGTACGGGACGTTCTAGACTACCGCGATTCTCACAGACTTACCCCCTCGAGTCTTCTCAGCCCCGATGCCCTGCCGGAGACGGGTCAGTAATCCGGGACCGTCTGCAATTAGGACGTTTGAGACCGTAATATGGTTCTCGGCGTCCTGGCCCTTAACTTAAATGATTGGTTTAATGGTATGGGTTCCGGGGGCTTCCCTTGCGGTGCCTAACTTTAGAACTGTGGCCAGAGCTCGGGTCAGGCGCTGGGCGGCTTCCTGCAGCCGGTCTTCGCTGTGAGTGGCGAAGCAGAGGCGGAACTCTCTTTCACCTTGGGATGGGTGCGCGTAAAAGGCCTCGCCGGGGACGAAGGACAGTCCTTCGCCGGTGGCTTCTTGCAGCAGCCGGCCCGCCGAAATCCGGGCGTTGATCCGGCACCACAGATAAAATCCCCCCTGGGGTGTTTCAAAGGAAAGGTCATCGCCACACCGGCGGCGGAGCGCTTTGGTCAGTGCGTCCCGCCGCTTTCTGTATTCTTCACAGACCAGCTTCAGGTGCCCGGCCAGCGCACCGCTTTCCAGAAGCCAGCAGAGCAGTAACTGGCCCAGATTATTGGTGTGCAGGTCGATGAACTGTTTCTCCATAGCCATCCGGTTTAGAAGTGCGGGGTGGGTGACACAGTAACCGGTGCGCAGCCCCGGGAACAGGATCTTGGAGAAGCTGCTTAGGTAGACC
>Ga0048257_100583_pt1 | contig 13531 bp, 10 predicted proteins | sample SubbioWold_Dec13_FD_54351 | JGI IMG/M metagenome (GOLD analysis project Ga0048257, IMG submission 54351) | Serpentinite rock and fluid subsurface biosphere microbial communities from McLaughlin Reserve, California, USA - CSWold_Dec13... | ecosystem: Environmental > Terrestrial > Deep subsurface >...
CCCCCGGGCTGAGCCGATTCTGCATTAATACGATAGGATTCGAATAGAAGGGTCGAATTAATTGCGGGTGGCGACATATTGCGACAAAAATTGTAGTGACTGGTTGGTATACTTAGGTAGAGAAGGAAATAACCGCATCTTGGTCGTTAGATGTTGAAATATGCTTGTTACCCCTCGATGTAAGTATTGGTTATCCCATACGGATCACCTAACGAGTTGCTTGAGGTGGAGACTGTGTCGTCTAACAGCGTCCTGGTGAATTGCGCAAATCTTTTCCAGTGTGAGGAAAAACTTCGAACTTGTATCCGACCGGGCGAACTCTTAGGCCGAATTCCTTTAACGGCTGAGGAGTACCTTCATCTCTCCAGCCTCATAAAGAACAGTATCGGTCGTCGGGGAACAAACGAGTCCATGAGGCTTGCATGGGAAGCCTTCCCAACCATTATGGCAGTGTTTCTAATTCAGACTGGTATACGCCACTACCGTGGGGGCGAATTATGGCCCGCAGTAGCGAATCATGCGGGCTTCCCTGCAATTAACTCCTCAGAGTGGGGATACAACTTTCTGGTTTTCCTGCGGAGAAACAGTCTCCCTGCTTTCGAAGATATCGGGGGATTGAGATACATCACTCCCATATTAGCCCACGGCGGAATTCCCAACTACTGCCTAAACGATTATTTTGAGTTCGTTCTGACTCCTGCCATGGAGATGGGAGGAGCTACGGTAGAAGGAATCCTGGATGATCTATTGCGCGGATCTGGTGTACGGTACCTAGTGGACAAGCCGATCCAGCGGTTTTTGCTTAAGGGCGGCGACTATGCAGTAGACTTCTTTGATCGTACTCTTGAGATGGCTAGGCGTACTGTCAATGAGCAAGGTGTACCTGATGGTGACGAACTTGGCCTGCCGGACAGAATCACCCGATCATATGGTCAGTGGGTTCAGCAGAAACCCGAGAGAAGGGTTAACAGGGATAGTCTGCAAAGTCCAGTCATCGCATTGGATCCTTATGGTCTGGGAGTCACAGCGATACTATCCTCACAGCAACTGCGAACAGTGAATGTAGGAGTGAGCTGGGATATTAGGGCGGGAGACAAGTCGTCACGTGTTTTTTGTAGAGCATGGCGGGTCGGCAACAGGATCAAGTCTGAGGTGAAGCAAACCCCTCTTCCACCAGCTGAGATATACGTGATCACACTCATTGTTGACGGTCAGGAGTATCGGAGTTGGAACTTCCGTGCAATGCAGGTTGATCGGCCTTACCTAGCATTTATAATGAGCTCCGGTCGCCTGGTCAGGGGTGACGTTCTACCTTGTGAAGGGGTATGGCTACTACTGAAGCAAGGTTGGAGCATTGGTATCGATGGTGGCGCTACGGCCGATGAACTACCCCCTCTTGCAGTAGCGTGGAGACACTATCACGGTATAGAGCTGTACCACGTTACTGCTGCACAGATCACGTTGCGAGGTCCGGGGGGGTCCACTTTCACTGTTCCTTTTGCGGGACCGTCTAGACGACCGACCTTGGTGGGTGGTAACCGAATAACAACGGATACCCCAGGCGAACTCACTTATTTGGGAAAGCTTCCGGCTCTACGTATACCTAACATAGGCAGTGAGGGGAACACCCCACTGGATTTGTGGCATCTGTACATACGTTGGGAGACTGAGGACGATCCTGTCTTAACCGTTTCCATCAACATATCTGATTATGCTCACCACATAGATCGAGATGATCAGGGTTGGCTGTTGCCGTTGGATACACCTGGGATATTAGGCCCCAAAGCATTAGGAGCATATCAATTGTCCGTGCGCGGTCCGTTAGGTAGTGATGCTCGGTTTCACCTGACTTGCGTATATGGTATGGATATCTCCTTACCAGAGGAAGGCCTGTGGCCTGGATGGACAGGTGAATACCCTCCTGCTAGGGCAAGGATTACCGCCCCCGCCAGCATTGCCGTGGACTTCAAAAACTGTACCCTCGAGAAGACAAAGCAACAAGATGAGTTCATTCATTACCGTTGTGTGGTGGGTGGGTACAGCATTATCTGTGAACTGCACTCTGCCGAACTTGCACGTCCGATCACAATCCGGCAGGTTATTAGGCCGATTTCATGGGGATGGGTAGGTATAGGGGAGAATTGCTTAGTCTGGGAAAACAGGTGTCGTACGCTGAATTCAAAGGAGTGGCGTGAAAGCGAAGACCTGCAACTTGTTCTGTCTACCAACCAAAATGGAATGGTGTACCGGGTGTCCCTTACCTTACGTAATGCGAAAGCGGAAGTGCTGCAGATAAGCACTGGTCAGTTGACAGAGGAGCGGAAACTCCGCTTCAGATTTGGCCAGTTTAGAGATACTATCGTCTCCACATCCCTACCGGAATATGAGCTTTGGCTTACTGTTGAGGATGGCCGAGAGAAAAGGACGGAATTCCGGGTAGCTCTAATAGACCGGGAATGGAGACCCACTAATGTTCAACTCTTGCCAGACAGCCTCAACGACGGTGCTAGTAGGTGCCTAGTTCTTTGGGACGAGAACGACAAGATCACTAATCGGATCGTCAGGGTTTGGACCGTTTGGCGTCCTTGGGATGATCCGATAGTATTCAGTGTTCCTGATATAGGCAACAGCATTGTGGTGAACTTTGATAAGCCCTTGGGTCCTGGAATCTATCGTTTTGAAATTGCATACCTACGTGAGGATTTGTTCCTTAGTCAGACCGACCGGTCTCTAATACCTCCTGCACGAAGCCCCAGTGTGTGTGATCTTAGGGTAAAACCAGCTAACTGGTACCCTTATGCAAGAGCCCTCCCCAAGACTGTGCCAGGAGGCTTGGAGCGATTCTTGATTGACAGGGGGCTCAACGAAACCGACGATATTGGATCGCCCACTGAAGGCGATCAAGGCCGCTACCAGTTTAGAGACTTCAAATCCATATTCTTGACTGGGATAATGCTAAATGCTGAATCCGATGAAACCATACTAAAAAGTTATGCGTGGTACCTAAAAGCCCATAGTAGACCTTCCAGTTACGAATTGGGCATTGAGGCCATAGGTAGCTTGCTTAATGAAGGCGTGGCCATTCCTCCAGAGGTCTTGGCCTCAACAGGATGGTGCTTGCTCAACTATGGTGATTTGGACAAGGCGGACACAAATGGCCAACTGGATGAATTGTGGCGCATATGGCCGTTAGCCGGTCTGCTTATGGAGCAGGTGGCCTATGTTAAGTCGAAGGGCACTCTTGGCAGCCTGATTCACGTATTGAGTCTTCAGGGACTTGAAAGGCTCTTGGGACGACCAGATGAAGCTTCCTACCAGTGGCCCAAAGGCCCGATTTGTCCCTATTCCCTTACTGAATGCACATTCCGGTTACTTCGTTATGAATGCATCTGTGAGGATGTTTTACCCGAAATACCTCGGGAGATAACGGGTGACTCTCAGAATATTAAGATGGTCTGTCTACGGAGCGCGGATGAACTGGAAGGGATGCGTAGCCTACTGAACATAGCACCCAGAGGATTGCTGGACGCAGACTACTACGCCTGGTGTCTGTTCGAATGGCTGATAGAGGTAAAGAGATCACAAAAGGAAGGGTATGTGGGCAGCTGGGTAGAGGACAATATTGGACGGGCCAATAGAATCCTGAGACAGCTATCAGAAGACGCCGGTGTTAATGAAGAGATTATAAATTGCCTTACTCAAAGGTACGTTGATCCTAAAGGTAGTCTATCGATGGTGAATTTCCCCTACATCTCCGGCGTGGTTGCTCTGGCGCAACGCTGTATGGTGCGGGAAGTCGGGAACGGTAACGATGAACTGAATGTAGAGGATTTAGCCATCGACGTTTGCCGAATTTATCCTGGGTTGTACTGCCGTGATCTTTGTGTATTCGAGATTCTGCTCAGTGTATTGTTGTGAGGTGTAGGGCGTGAGATTGCATCCCCTAGAGGTTACAGAACACGTTCGGGAATCATACCTTCGGTACTTGGCTACGGCTTTCTCTCTTCGCGACCAAGAATTGAAGAAGCAACTGGAAACACAACTTAGAGCACCTGGTGTGTTTGTGAAGGGGCCCTACCTTGAAGTCACCCTGCCCTATAGGACGGGTAAGACTATCGGGGAACTGATCCAAGAAGGCCTGTTAACCCAGGAGTTTGGCAGGTTAGGAAAGAGTATTGATGCAGACCGCGTCCTATATGCTCATCAGGAAACGGCGTTGCGTAAGATTATCGGTCTCGGTCGCAATATTGTGGTGGCTACTGGTACCGGCAGCGGCAAGACGGAAGCATTCCTTTATCCGGTTTTCGATCACCTGCTTCGTCAAAATGCTGCGGATAACTTGGGTCCCGGGGTGCGGGCACTACTCCTCTACCCGATGAACGCACTAGCTAACGACCAATTGAAGAGGCTTAGACACATTCTAAAAGACTTCCCGCACATTACGTTTGGTCGTTACACCGGGGAAACAAAACAGACGCGGGATCAGGCCAGCGAACATTTCAAGCGCAATTACCCTAATGAACCTTTGCTAAACAATGAACTTCTGTCAAGGGATGAGATGAGGGAGAAACCGCCTCACATACTCCTTACCAACTATGCCATGCTTGAGTACTTGCTAATGCGTCCCGAAGACTGTGCTTTCTTTGATAAGGGTGCTGAAAGCACCTGGAAGTTCCTTGTCCTAGACGAGGCCCACACCTATAAGGGCGCAAAGGGCATTGAAATGGCAATGTTGTTGCGTAGGCTGAAAGACCGGATTGTCCAGAGCAACCACGGTCTACTCCGGTGCATCGCTACTAGTGCTACGTTGGGCAGGGGGAGGCGCGACTATCCTGCGGTGGTGGAGTTCGCCCGAAATCTATTTGATGAACATTTTGAGTGGGTTGAGGACCAACCCACTCATCAGGATGTAGTGGAAGCGTCCCGGCACGCGGTCGGGGAATATGAAGATGACTGGGGTAGGCCCAATCCCAACTGGTACTGCGAACTGCAGAGCCTAGTATCAGGCAGAGAATGGAGTCCCGGCGCTCTGCGGCAGCTTGCTCGAGGATGGGCGCTGCCCGATGACATCGTTGAAGAGGCGCTACTTGTCTACCAGTCAGCATCCGCGGATGATGCCTCGAACCGATTACTCTATTCACTATTATGGGGTGATGGCAATCTGAGTGCGGTCCGCGAAGCCCTTCTTTCCGGTCCCAGAACCTTGTCAGTTGTAGCTGGCGATACCTTTGGAGCTTCCGCAGTGGATAATGATTTAGTACTGCACCCTACGGATGCCCAAGAGTGTTTGATAGCACTGGTTAACCTAGCGGTTCGAGCAAAGCCTGGCAAAAACGCACTGCCTTTATTGCCGGCCCGCTACCATCTTTTTGCCCGGGCGCTTGAAGGGGCTTACTTGAGCCTGTGGCCGACTAAGAGGTTATTCATGGAGCGCCGGACAGTATGGCAAAGCAATGGAGTGGAAGTACCTGTATTCGAATTAGGCACTTGCAAGAGGTGCGGAGACGAGTACTTGATAGGACGAATAGACAGTACGAGCAGACTCATTCAATGTGGAGGAGTGGGAACTGACGAGTCCTCGCAGAGTGAGTACTTTCAGATTCAACGCAGTCTCGGTGACATCCTCCCAGATGAGGAAGACGAGGAAGTTGTCAATGGGATTGAGGGGAGTCCTCGCCGATATGAGCCCTACGACCTCTGTACAGCTTGCGGTAACATCCGAAAGCCTGGGGAAGTCGTTGACGGTCCTTGCTGTGGATTTGCTGACACGAATAGCCTATGGCGTCTGCAGCGTTTGGTTACTCCTAAAGGGAAACAGATGAAATGCCCAGCCTGCGGGTCATATGGATATGACTTGGTTATGAGATTCTCGACTGGGCAGGACGCTCCAACCAGCGTTCTTGCAACGGCCCTTTATCAAAGGATCCCCCCGCAAGATTCTGTGGTTAGTTCAGGCAGGGACAGCGGAAGATCTGTCGGGTTATTCGAAGAGGATGAGTTCCTAGCTCCTGCGACTACTGAAGTAGCACCCACAAGGGAAGAAAATGGGCGCAAGCTGTTGGTGTTCTCAGACAGTCGTCAAGATGCGGCCTTCTTTGCCTGTTACCTCAACAGAACTTATCAGAGGATCATATGGAGACGTCTTATTGTAAAAGTTCTGCTAGAACAGAAGTTCGGACCTTTACGACTCAATGATCTGGTAGACTTTTTGGTTAAGGAAGCCAGGAGCGTTGGACTGTTCGAGCATAGCCAAAGCAGACTTGAAAGAACCAAGGTAGCCTACAGGTGGGCGATGGCCGAATTGCTGGCTTTAGACCGAAATCACAGCCTTGAAGGTTTGGGACTGGTACGGTTTAGGTTGGTTCGACCGCCAAGGTGGCAGGCACCTCCGTTCTTCCTATCTAAATTGGGAATGACAGAAGCTGAAACCTGGCAGTTATATGAGATACTAATTAACAGTTTTCGCCAGCAGGGAGCAGTAGCATTTCCAGATGAAATCGGTCCTGATGATTCAGCATTCGCCCCACGTAACAGGTCTATATACTTCCGAAAAGCGAACGCATCGCGCGAGAAGAGTGTTTTGGCTTGGTTGCCAAGTGCCTCAAAACAAAACACGCGGTTTGACTATGTTGTAAAGCTTCTAAAGAAGATGAACGTTGAGGCGAAAGACATGGAAAAGGAAGCCAGGACAATCCTCGATGGTGTTTGGCGTAGCCTGGTAGATCAGCAGAATCTCTGGGGTGATCAATACTTCCGAGTTACAAATCGTCCTGAATTAGGTGTGGTTCATCAGCTGAAGTATCAGATGTGGGAACTCCTGCCCGATGATGGAAACGAACAATGGTATCGGTGCTCAGATTGCGGGGGCCTATTTCCCCATAGCTTGTACGGGGTATGCACTAAATACCGCTGCACAGGTGAGCTTTCACCCTGCGTTCCCTCCGTAGAACTCGAAGGGAATCATTATAGATACCTCTATCACTACGTAGACCCCATCCCTATGGTCGCCGAGGAACACACCGCCCAGCTTACCGGCGAGGCGGCTGCAGAACTGCAAGAAAGGTTTATCCTGGGTGCTGTAAACATTCTTAGTTGTTCCACGACTTTCGAGATGGGAGTCGATGTAGGTGAATTGCAGACGGTCTTCATGCGCAACGTGCCGCCGGAGACTTCAAACTATGTCCAAAGAGCTGGTCGAGCCGGTAGACGTACTGATTCTACGGCCTTCTCACTTACCTTTGCGCAACGAAGATCACACGACTTAAGCTTCTACACCAAGCCCGATGAGATGATTGCCGGGGAAATCAAGCCACCTTATTTTGAATTAAGGAATGAGAAGATCATCTTACGGCACTGTAACGCTCAAGCTCTGGCAATGTTCTTCCGAAATCAGACAGAGTACTACGGTAATGTGGATGACTTCTTTCGGCCTGACGACAACGAGGGTGGATGCGCCCAGTTGGCGCAGTTTTTAAGCGATCGGCCCGCATCTCTCAGTGTTTCTCTACAACGGATTGTGCCTAAGGAAATGCATCAGCAATTGAAGATACAAAAATGGGGATGGGTAGATCGATTACTTTCTGACGAGGGTTCGCTCACCCGATCAAACGAGGAAGTAAAAAGCGACCTAATGATTCTGCAGGAGCAAGTGAAGAAGAACTTGGAACAAGGAAGAAATGTGGATCACATTCAGAGGGCGATCAGAACGCTCAAAAAGAGAGGGGTCCTGGGTTTTCTTTCGTCACGCAATGTCCTACCTAAATATGGTTTCCCCGTAGATGTCGTGGAACTGCAGATTACCCATCACGGGGCGGAGGCTCAGAAACTGCAGTTGGAGCGTGACCTACGTATTGCTATCGGCGAATACGCACCAGGTAGTGAACTGGTCGCCGGGGGTAGGCTTTGGAAGAGTGCCGGCCTTAAGCGAGTAGCCAAGTTGGAATGGCCAGTCTACTATTATTCAGTTTGTGATGTCTGTGGTCGATACCAGGAATCCCTGGCTGAGGATGGTAATGAGATTACTTGCGAATCCTGCAGTCACCCTCTAGAGGCCAAGTCAAAGTTCATTACTCCGATATTCGGTTTTGTGACCGGCAGTGAGAAGCCTGGCGTTCCCGGTGACAGCAGACCTAGCAGGGGCTATAGCTCGAGGGTGTATTTTGCAGACTATGAAAAACAGACTGGAATCCGTAGTGGTGAGGCTAGGGAAGGTCAGATTAAGATGGGTTCCTATTCCGGTACCTGGCATTATTCTCCGTTTGGCAAGTTGGTGGTGATTAACAAAGGACCTGGTGGTGCAGGCTTTCATATTTGCTCATGGTGCGGGTATGCGTCCGTATCCGGAAAGAGAAAGGCTCGAACCCACAAAGCACCGTATGGAGGAAGGGAGTGTACCGGTGGCCTGGGCTACTACCACCTAGGGCATCAATTCATCTCAGATGTGTTTGAATTACGCCTACAGGGACTATCTTGCGAGGAATACGGTGTTTGGCTTTCAGTCCTCCATGCAATGCTCGAAGGTGCAAGCGAGGAACTAGCCATAAGCCGGAGTGACATAGACGGTTGCTTATACTACTACGCCGGTTCAACTGGCACACCAGCCATCATCCTATATGATGATGTGCCGGGAGGAGCAGGCCATGTGAAAAGAATTGGAGATAACCTGCCTGAAGTAATCAGATCTGCGTTACGGCGAATGGACGGCAGATGTGGATGCGCACCTGAAACGAGTTGCTATGGGTGTCTTAGAAACTATAGGAACCAGTACTGTCATGACTTACTGAGCAGGGGGACTGCACACCAGTTTTTGGGCGGTCTGATAGGGGAGCAGTAGGAGTAGTGACCACTGACAGCACGTTCCTGTCTGGGAAGTAGAAGTATCTTTCTGCATGGCGGCCAATTGCGAGAACGTAGAAGGTTTTGTGTAAATGGTTATAACTTACAATAAAGGAGTTGACCATTTATGCAAGACTATGCGGACAAAACCATCAGAGAACTAGCCAGAGACTGTGAGACTGTGGAAGACGTACACAACTTACTAAAGAACCTCTCCCGTGGTTGTCATAGGGACTGACTTGGAGTTCGCGCAGGCAGTCGTGGACCGGCTGGTAGTCGAGGGGGATGGTCCAGCCGGCGATGTCGGCGGCCTTCGCTGCTTCGCTGTCTAGAGTGAGGTGTAGCAGGGCGATGGCGGTGTCGCGAGCCAGGGTATCCGGGATGTGTTTCAGCTTGGCGAACGGCCACTCCGGGTACAATACAGTGCTGGGGAACGATAGGGGGAACGATAGGGGGAACGATAGGGGTCACATCTTTAGATATCATTTACAGATTAACAGACGGGGTGAAAAAGGTATCATGCAGCCGTGGCGCGGCCGGTGAGGTTGGATTATCCAGATACGTTCTATCATGTCTTGTCGCGGGGAAATGAACGACGGGATATTTTCCGTGATAGGCAGGATTATGAGAATTTCACGCATAGGATCAGGATGATGGTTGCACGGAAACCCGATTCGTGCCGGAATCGTGCAAAATTTCCTTGATTATCCCTGGAGCAGTTATCCGACCTATGCTTAAATGATATATGTAAATAAGATGAAGATGTGACCCCCTAACTTTCAGGATCTAGTTGACGACTTTTCGTGACCAAAAATGACGATTTTCTAGTGGCCAACTGCGGATTTTCAATTGGCCATTGACATATACTGCACATCTGGCCGATAATGTGCAACAGGGTTAATACTGGTACCCAGATAAAAGCAAGGAAACAAGACAATTTCATAGACTGTGCCTGGTTGGCCTTAATTAATTGGAACTGGAAAGGAGTGACATTTCATATGCCCCGTGACATTGAAGGGTAACAATTCTCGCTCTATGAAGTATTCAGCGACCGGTTCGTGCTGCAACGTTTTCGGTCTCACCATGTTACTGGTACCAAGCAAATAGTTATGGGACAACCTTTTCGTCATACACCTGATTTAAGGAGATCGGGGTGGTGAGACGATGGGAAAGCTGGTTCCAATTACCGACACTATTTGTGAACAACAGCAAGAACCATAAGGGCTTGATCAAGGACATGACTGATAACGAACGAAATGTTTATAGTCGCATTGAGATCCTGAACTTAAAGCCAATACCAAGCCCTGATGTGTGTAGCAAAATGGTTCAGAAAAATGTGCAACAGCAAAGGAGCAGTTTAGCGTGAAGAAAGGTATAGCGGGCTTTGTTGCTGGAGTTATGGTGACCTTGTTGCTTTCGCCCGTGATATCGGGGGCATCTGGATTGACCCAGCAGGTCACCGCCACTATGGACAAGGGCATCGGGATTACCTGGAACGGTAAAGCGTTCACCCCGACCGGCGCCGGCGGTGCTGTGATATACCCGCTGGTTTACAACGGGACATCTTACCTGCCGTTGCGGGCCATAGCTGAGAAGGCCGGCATTGAGGTCAGGTGGGACAGCGACACCAGGACCATTGCCCTTACGCACACGTCCACAGGTTCCGAACCGTGGGAAGGAATGACCCTGGACGACAGCATAATGACAGGACCACGTATCGGTGCAGCAGTAACTACTGAAAGATGCAATGGCTCGGCGGTGCGCTGGGTGGACAGGGACAAGCTTCCGGAGAGAATCAAGGGATTCACCCAGATATCCGTCACGGGATTTGACAGGGAGTGGACCGAGGAGATTATTGCCTGGCATATTGAAGAAGTCATTAAGCACAACGGTCGTGGGGTGGCCATTTATAACGACGAAGATGGCTATGGTACAGCAACATATAAAAACACCGTGTTGATTCTCTGGGACAACAACCTTAATCCCTTAGCCTACTACATCATTAAGTGAGATAAGAGCGAACCTGCCGCCGGTGGGTGATTGCTCCGGAGCAGCGGGTAGTTCATCAGCAGCTATGGGGTAGATGTGCATGTGACGTACATCCCTAACGGTGACTGTGCGAATGAGCATGGCTCTCATAAATCCATCATAGCACGGTTGAAGAAGTTGTGGATAGCCAGATCCGGGTGCTGCCGGGGTCCGTAGACGGTGAAGAACCGTAGGGCGACAGTGGGCATTTGGTGTAGATGCGCGTATGAGTGACATAGAGCCTCGCCGGCCAGCTTGGTTGCGGCGTAGGGTGAGATGGGGGTAAGCAGGGGGTCCTCTTCGCTGAAGGGGACCTTTTCGTTTATGCCGTAAACCGAGCTGGATGAACCGAAGATGAACTTGGCTACGCCGGAGTTTACGGCAGAATCGAGCAGGTTTAAGGTGCCGGTGGTGTTTACCTCGTGGTAGAGAAACGGGTCTGTGAAAGATGGACGTACCCCCGCCCGGGCGGCTAGGTGGACAACGATCGCCAGTCGGTGAGGAGTCGACGCATTTCTCTGTGTTTACGGATGTCCGATTGGGCCAGAGTGAACCGGGGGTTATTACGGTATGGGGCGATATTTGCCCACTTTATCTGTGGGTCGTAGAAGTCGTTGAATTCATCGATACAGAGGATATGGTGTCCTTCGTTGATCAGGTTGTCTATAAGATGGCTGCCGATGAACCCGGCTCCACCGGTGACGGCGATACGGCGTGATGTTTCCAGCATTAGCGTCCAACTCCTACATAAGTGAATCCAGCTTTTCGTTCGCGCAGGACGTTGGCGGAGAAGGTCTTGTTCGCCCCGACCACGATCCGGTCCGGGTAGAAGGTGTCGTACAGGGCGGAGCCTTCGCGCAGGAATTCGGGGTTCGAGGCTACGTCCAGGCGGGTGTTGATCTCCCGCTCCCGCAGGGCGGCGGTGATGATGGACTCCACGCGCCGGGCCGAGCCCAGGGGGACGGTGGATTTGACCACTACGGTGAGGTAGGGCTTTTCGTCCATTCTGCGGCCGATTTCGGCGGCTACGGCTTCGACGTAGGTCAGGTCGGCGTCGCCGTTGGGCTTGCAGGGGGTGCCGACGGCGATGAAGACAACGTCGGACTGGGGGTCAAAGCTGTCCCATCCCCCGAAGGAGAGGGGCAGGTGCATGGCGAGCAGTTCTTTAACGCCGGGCTCGTGGATGGGCACGCGCCCGTCGGACAGGCTTTCGATTACCTGGGGGTTCTGGTCGATGCAGTGGACCTCGTGACCGATATAGGCGAGGGCGACGGCGGTGGTGAGGCCGACGTAGCCGGTGCCGATGATGGAGACCTTCACGAGAGCGGTCAGCTCCAATCTGGTTTATTGGAGTAACATGTTTCTACATTTGGTGAGTGTTTTCCTGCTGTGGGGTGGGAGGGGCGGCTGTACATTGTTGTATAATGCTGTATATACGCGCTTGGACTGAGCGGTATTCTATTGAAGGGATGTCGGGAGATTGAGTATTCTGGTTACCGGGGGTGCCGGTTACATCGGGTGCCACGTGGTGAAGGAGCTTCTGGCACTGGGCAAAGCGGTGGTGGTGCTGGACGACCTGAGTAAGGGGCACCGGGAGTCGGTACCGGCCTCGGTTTTGGTGGTCGGAAGCTGTGGGGATAGTACGGTGGTGCGGCGGCTGGTGCGGGAGCGTGGGGTGGACGCGGTGATGCACTTGGCGGCGAACAGCTTGGTGGGCGAGAGCATGGTGGATCCGGCCAAGTATTGCCGCAGCAATGTCGTGGACTCTATGGCGCTGCTCGAGGTGTGCCGGGAAGAAGGGGTACGGCGGTTCGTGTTTTCCTCGACCGCTGCCGTGTACGGGGAGCCGGTGGCGGTGCCGATTGCCGAGGATCATCCGCTGGTGCCGGTGAATGTGTATGGGGTGTGCGGGACTACATCCACGTGACCGATCTGGCGCAGGCGCACATTCTGGCGCTGGACGCCTTGGAGAGCGGTGGGGGTTCGGCGGTGTATAACCTGGGGAATGAGCAGGGGCATTCGGTGCGGGAAGTGATCGATGTGGCCCGGCGGGTGACGGGCGTGGATATTCCTGTTCTTGTGGGGCCTCGGAGGGAAGGGGATCCGGCGGTGCTGGTGGCTTCGTCGGGGCTTATTCAGCGTGAGTTGGGGTGGATGCCACGGTTTGGGGAGTTGGAGGTTATTGTGGGGAGTGGGTGGAGGTGGGAGAGGGGGAGAGAGTCCGAATTTCGGGGACACCGCGGTTAATTATTGGGTCGGAACAGGAACTGGCGGAGCAGATTAGCCCGGAACAACTGTCGCGTCTGCACGAGGAACTGAAGAAGGTGCGGACGTCGGTGAACGCGTTTATCAAGGTTTCACCCTGACGTCCTATTTCCATTTCTCCGGGTTATAGTGCTAGGACAACCGGCTGGGGAACCGGGACGGATGGAGAGATTCCAACCAGGGAATTCCGAGTTGTGCCGTAAATGTGGCGGCTTCCGCGACCTCCTTGCGGAAGGCGGTGCCGCAGGCGAAAAGTACGTGAGCGTCCGGAGAGACCGAGTAGATCATGGACAGTTCTTCCTGAAGATAAGGCGCGTTGAGGGGCCAGGCCTCCTTCACGCGCTTGTTCCTTTCCTGGAGGCGACTCTGGATCTCGTAAAACCTTGCCACTACAGAACCCCCT
>Ga0048257_100139_pt1 | contig 13465 bp, 15 predicted proteins | sample SubbioWold_Dec13_FD_54351 | JGI IMG/M metagenome (GOLD analysis project Ga0048257, IMG submission 54351) | Serpentinite rock and fluid subsurface biosphere microbial communities from McLaughlin Reserve, California, USA - CSWold_Dec13... | ecosystem: Environmental > Terrestrial > Deep subsurface >...
CTGGAAGATTGAGAATAACATCCTGAAGGAGAAGCATCACGGCTACCAATATGAACATTGCTTCTCCTATGATTGGAACGCCATGAAGGGCTTCCACTATCTGATGCGGCTGGGGCATCTATTGAATACCCTGGCCCATAAATCCATTTACCTGGCGGAAAGGGTCCGAAAAATAGGTATTCGGGGGATGATTCAGTTCGTCCGTGAGACTCTAACTGGTCCTTGGCTGGATGCTGAACGCATCCGACATCTCCTTACCCGAACCCACCAGTTGCGGCTGGAATGAGGCGTATTCGAAAGAGCAAGCGCCAAACCAATTAAATCCCAGATACAGATCCACCCACCAGGTGAAAAGTGTGCTTTATTGTCTTTTTTTCGATGTCGGCGATTTAGTTGCTAAAGTGTTATATTGAATTTAGCCTGAAAAAGGGAACCTGGGAATTGTGTCTGTGTTAACTCCCGGTTATGATGGGTTCAGTTTCGGGGCATGCGTCAGCTCTGTCGGAAAGCTGATTGACTTGCTTTATTGTTATTAGATGGGATATAATGTTAAGTGGATCTATTAAGATGGAGGTGAAAGAATTTGACAGCTCAAACAATGGTAGCCTCTGAATTGCAGGGTGAATTGGGGGCGGTTCGGATCGCAAACGAAGTAGTATCGATTGTGGCTGGTCTGGCGGCCACCGAGGTACCTGGCGTAGCTGGGATGAGCGGTGGGCTGGCTGGAGGCATAGCTGAAAAGCTTGGTCGTAAAAGCTTAGGGCGCGGTGTCAAGGTTGAGGTTGGGGAAAAAGAAACAGCAGTAGATATCTTCGTGATTGTTGAATACGGAGTACGTATTCCGGAAGTAGCCAACCAGATCCAGAGTTCGGTCAAGCGGGCCATCGAGACAATGACCGGACTAGTGGTAGTAGAAGTGAACGTACACGTCCAGGGTGTCGTCTTCTCGAAGGAAGAGGAAGTGGAAGAGGAAGTTCCGGCTCGGGTGAGGTAAACATTGAGGAGGAGAATATAGGAATGGGGCCGTTCGACCGATTGTTGCTGGCCATATACACGATTACGATCGCAGTTGTTACGGTCTTGGGGCTATTGTTACTTACCGGTCTGGTCGCGCCTGATCCGTTGGCTGCCATCATCACCCGTGATGTGGCCGTTGCGGTACTGGGCGTTTTTCTTTTGGTTAGTTTTCGGCTGCTTTGGACAACCGGTCAAAAGAAGCCAGAACGACAGGCTGTGGTGGAGGATAATGCCCTAGGACAGGTTAAAATTACGCTCACGGCCATTGAAACCTTGATCACGAAGGTTGTAGCGCCGGTTCCCGGAATAAAAGAGGTTAAACCGAAGGTAGTCTCCGACCGAGGCATCATTGCTATCGAGATTACGGCTACTGTTACGCCGGACATTAACATCCCCGAAACATCCAAGACGATACAACAGACTGTGCAAGATTCAATACGGGACGTCACCGGGATCAACGTTGAAAAAATTAAGATTCTGGTGGAGAGCATTGCCTCGACCAAGGGTCGTGTTGAATAGGGGGATGGCAGTGGATTTCAATTGGCAGGAGTTGCTAAGACAGCATTGGGGCAAGATAATTGGAGTAATTCTTGGGCTCGTCTTCGGATGGTTTGCCATTACCTACGGACTGTTGAAGGCATTATTTGTGGCAGTGACCATCGGGGTCGGGTACTATATAGGGAAGAAAGTTGACGACCAGACCGACTGGGGCAAGCTGTGGGATCGGTTGTTCGGCAATAGGTAATGATGAAAGTAAGCAGAAGGCAAGCCAGAGATTTGGCACTGCAGGTCCTATTTCAGGTCGACCTCACTGCTCAGACTCTGGATCAGGCTTTCCAAGGCACCGTTGAGTTTCACAACCTGGATCCTGACCACTACCAATTTGGACTGGAGCTCGCCCAAGGCGTTCTGGAGCATCGGAGCGAGCTGGATGAAGCAGCTGCTGATCTTAGTAAGGACTGGTCTGTCAGTCGCATGCCGGTGATTGACCGAAACTTAATCCGGATGGGTCTGTATGAGATTAAGTATTGTCCCGATATTCCCCACAACGTTTCGATTAACGAAGTCCTGGAATTAGGGAAACTATACGGGACTGACAACACGGTCCGGTTTATCAACGGGATACTTGGAAACTACGTAAAGGACATGGATGGAACGGTGTAGAACCGGGCTGCCCAAATAGGGGCGGCCCGTCTATTTGGGGAGATGAAGGATGCGCATCGTTACCGTCAGTGAATTGAACGCCTATATCCGCGAGCTTTTGGAGGGTAACTCAGTCTTGGCCAATGTTTGGGTCAAGGGGGAAATTACCAACCTGAAATACCACCCATCGGGTCACCTGTACTTTGGTCTCAAGGACAAACAGGCGGCACTCAGGGTGGTAATGTTTCGGTCTCGCGCCTCTAAGCTGGCCTTCCGGCTGGAGAACGGGACGGCTGCCGTGGTGCGTGGCTATGTTGGGGTCTATGAACGAGACGGCCAGTATCAGCTGTATGCAGAAGACGTAGAACCTGAGGGGCTAGGTGCGCTGTACCTAGCCCTTGAGCAATTAAAGCATAAACTGGAGCAGGAAGGCCTTTTTGATTCCCGTCGCAAGCGAGCTTTGCCGCCGGTACCCGGGCGGGTGGCCCTTGTCACCTCAGGGGTGGGAGCGGCGGTCAGGGATATGCTGACCGTACTGGAAAGACGATGGCCGATGGCTACCGTGTTCATAGTTCCTGTAGCAGTACAGGGAGAGGCGGCACCAGGTGAAATCGTGACCGCCTTAAACGAGCTCAGCCGGACGGGTGCGGCGGATGTGGTGATCGTGGGGCGCGGGGGTGGTTCTCCGGAGGAACTCTGGGCGTTTAACTCGGAGTTGGTAGCTCGGGCTATTGCGGAATCGCGCATTCCCGTCGTATCTGCAGTGGGGCATGAAAAGGACGTTACCATTGCTGATCTGGTTGCGGATCGCAGGGCCGCTACACCGTCGGCGGCGGCGGAACTGGTGGTACCCGACCAGTCTGACGTTCGACGCCATTTAACCGTTTTGCGGTTAAGGTTGGGTCGAGGCATGAATCAGCAACTGAGTGGATACCGGGAAAGGCTCCAACGATTACAGAGTCGCAAGGGGTTAGCCGAGCCCCAGGAATGGTTGTACCAACGTCGTAAAGATACAGTTGACGGATTCGAACGGCGCTTGGTAAATTCAATGAGGGGTGCATTCGACCGGGATGCGGCCCGTCTTTCAACCCTAGTGGGCCGGTTGGAGGCGATCAGTCCGGTAAACACACTGGGACGGGGTTATAGCATCTGTCGTCTGGCCGATACGGAAAAGGCGGTGCTTGATGCGGCTGAAGTACGCATTGGGGACCATGTTCAAGTTCAGCTCCTACGTGGGCAATTATTTTGTACAGTGAATGAAAAGTCGGAGACGGGAGTTGGTACCGTTGGCGGTTCTTCTTAGGGGTAAGGAGATTGCAGATCGAATTAAACAGGAAATTAAGGATGAAGTAGCCGCCTGGCGGAAGCGGGGAGTAGTACCAAAGCTCTCGACAATTCTGGTCGGGGATGACGAGAGCTCGGTTGTCTATGCAAAAGCTAAGGAGCGGGTGTGTGGCCATCTAGGCATTGAGTTCTCACTGTTTAGAATGGACGGGGATGTCGCGGAGAGTGATCTGGTCGGGTTGATCCGCTTTCTAAACGATGATTCCGACACGCACGGAATTATGGTTGAACTGCCCCTTCCTCGGCACCTGAATAAGGGTAGGATTTTGGAATCTGTTATGCCGTTGAAGGATGTAGACGGGGTACATCCGATCAACCGTGGTCATCTAATGGCCGGTACTGCTGGCCTGTATCCGGCTACACCCCAGAGTTGTGTAGCCATAATGCGCTTAAACGGCATCGAGATCGAGGGGCGGCACGCGGTGGTTGTAGGTCGAGGCGAAACGGTGGGTAAACCACTGGTACCATTGCTGTTGCAGCATCACGCCACGGTCACGGTATGTCACACACGGACGCGGGATATCGCCAGTTTTACCCGTCAGGCCGATATTGTAGTAGCCGCTGCTGGCAGGGCGGGCCTGATTCAGGCGGACATGATCCGTAAGGGGGCCGTGGTGGTTGATGCAGGGATTAATCCCGATGGTGAAGGAATCTGTGGAGACGTGGACTTTGACTCAGTCGCAGAAGTGGCGGGCGCAATTACCCCGGTACCAGGCGGTGTGGGCAGCCTGACGACCGCATTTATTATGCGCAACCTGATCCAGGCTATTGAAATGCAGCAAGCGAGCAGAACGGAGGCGGGCAAGTGAAGGCCTTTAATCTATCCGTTGACGAGTTCCTGAAGCAGGCCTCCTCGGCAGCTCCAACCCCGGGCGGTGGAAGTGTGGCTGCGTTGGCCGGAGCGCTGGGAGCAAGCATGGTTTCAATGGTTGCAAACCTGACCACCGGTCGGGAACGGTTCAAGAACGTGGAGAAGGAAGTTGTCGAGCTCCGTGATCTGGCAGTCTTTCTAATCGGGGATTACCAGCGCATGGCCGAAGCAGACATCGACGCATTTTTGAAACTCATGGATGCTTTCAAATTACCAAAAGAAGATGAAACAGAACGTACCGAGCGAGCTGCCGAAATAAGTCGCAGGGCAGTGCAAGCCACAGAAGTACCACTAGCCATAGCCGAGGCCGGTCTAAAGACTCTGGGGCTCGCCAGGCGCATTGCCACAATCGGTAACCGGAACGCAGCTAGTGACGCCGGAGTGGCCGCTTGTCTGGCGGAGGCTGCTGTAGCCGGGGCACTGTTGAATGTGGACATTAACCTGCCGCTCGTCAATGACCAGGACTATCGTGCGCGTACGGTATTCAGGCGTAATACCTTGGCCGAGGAGGCCACACAATTGCGCAGTGTAGTACTGCGTACTGTTGCTGAGCGGATGAGTTAAAGAGACAGCTGCTAGAGAGCACTTCTCAGGGAGGGGCTTGGGGGAATAATGGGTTTTGATGATTCACTGAAACGGCTGGAGTTTGTTGTGAACCGCTTGGAAGACGGTCGGATACCGTTGGAGGAGGCACTTGACCTATATACCGAGGGGGTATTATTGGCCAGGATGTGCCACCAAGCGCTGGAGGATGCGGAGCAACGGATTATGACCCTGACCGTTAAAGAGCTTAGTGGGCGTCCTTCCTCTGAAGGGGGTGAAGACCCCGACGATGAACTTCTCCGAATTCATGACGATAACGGCGAAGACGGTTGATACCGCTCTAGACCGTTACTTGCCTGCGGAGACGACTGAACCGAAGGTGATTCATGCTGCCATGAGATACAGTGTATTTGCAGGCGGCAAGCGAATCCGTCCGGCCTTAACGCTGGCCGCAGCCAAGGCGCTGGGGGGTGACCAGACCCGGGCTTTGCCGGCGGCTTGTGCTATAGAATTGATTCACACCTACTCACTAATCCACGATGATCTTCCGGCGATGGACAATGACGACATGCGCCGTGGCAAGCCAACGAACCACAGGGTGTTTGGTGAGGACATTGCCATTTTGGCCGGTGATGCACTATATACCCACGCCCTTCATCTGCTGGTCAAGATCGGTCGTGAGACCGGGATCAGTCCCTCAGTGTTGCTCACCGTGGTCGAGGAGGTCACAGAGGCTTGTGGATCATCCGGACTGATTGGCGGGCAGGTAATGGATCTCTTGGCGGAGGGCAAATCGCTCGGCGAAGCGGATTTGGTGCAGATTCACAGTGCCAAGACCGGCGCCCTATTCAGAGTAGCGGTTCGAGCAGGAGCGATGATCGCGGGTGGCTCTGATCAGGAGCTTTCCGCGCTTACCGTCTACGCCGAGCGCTTTGGCCTAGCCTTCCAGATCACCGATGACATTCTTGACGTGACCGGTGATCAATCCGTAATCGGTAAACTGGTGGGAAGTGATGCCCGAAATCAAAAGACAACCTACGCAACTCTGTTTGGAATTTCCGAAGCACGCCGAAAAGCCGAGCAAGCCTGTTCAGAAGCCCTAACCGCCCTGGGTGGACTAGGAAAGGAAGCCGATTTCCTGCGCCACGCTGTGCAATTGGTAGCCTTGCGTGAGTATTGAGAGCGTAGTTGACTGCTGTGCGTTGGCGGGGGTGCAGCTTGTGTTCCTGGGGCTTTAGGGACATTTGCCTCTGTCCATAGCACGTGCTATCATTATTAAAAAAGAGCCTGTGACTAGGTTTGTGGGTAAGTGACGCAGTATCCTAGTCAGAGATCCTTCCTCGAAGGCGGGCCTAAAAATCCGCCGTCGGGCACATCGATGAAGTTCCTGGTGTTGGCTACCGACGCCCAGTCGGGGGCTGATACTGGGAGTTAAGGATTCGGGGCGACCTACAATGGCATGTGGGCGTTGACCCTGGTTCCGCGGAGACCCAAGTGCGTGGGGATCGTCAAGTGAACTATGGCTTGGGATAGAAACCTGTTCGTGGTAGACGCTGCGTGCAGTGTAGCCTGCCTTGAGTGGTGGCGGTGGATACCTATGAAAGTGTCCGGGAAGTGAGGGCCCTTACGGTCCGGACATGGGTCGAAACCGTTTCTGCAATAGAGGCTAGGGGAAGGATAACTCTGCCGAGGAAAACTCCTAGGCTGTCCAATGCGGGCAGGTCAAAGATTGAAGTGTAGTCTAAGTGGTAATCCGTCCCCGGATCGTGATCTGGAGATGGCTTTAAAGGGGAACCGCCTGTCCGGCGACGGCAGGTAGCTATCTGGGAAAACCTGACGGACCTAAGCTACAATATTTATTTGACCTGCTGTCACTTACCCCCTAACCTAGTCAACCAGATGGGTTGAGGTGCAATTTCCTTGCGAAACTGTAATCAAAGAGATTTCATCCGCCGAGCCCTAGTCGTAGCGGCTGGCGTATTTATGGCTACCGTATTTTTCAGCGTTACCGCGGAGATGCTCACCCGTAAATTGGCCAGTATCTACTTGGCCGTTATCTTTTTACTCCTCATCATTATTATCGGCGTCATCTTTGATATAATAGGAACAGCGGCAGCAGCAACTTCAGCTGACGAGGCTCCTTTTCATGCTAAGGCTTCGAAGAAGGTCTTTGGTGCCCAACAGAGCGTGTATCTGGTGCGTAACGCCGACCGGGTGGCAAATTTCACCCAAGACGTAATCGGGGACATTGCCGCAACTGTTGCTGGTGCCCTGGGTATTTCTCTAATGGTTCACATAGTCTTACTGAATCCGGGGCAGGACATTATTGTTTTAAATGTATTGGCTACCGCCCTAATTGCCTCAATGATGGTCGGTGGAAAAGCATATGGTAAGGCAGTAGCCGTTCGGAATGCCTACGAAGTGATCTTTATAGCCGGAAGGTTTCTGGCACTGTTTGAGCGGATATGTCTGTGCAACATAACCGGGTCAAAAAGGAGCCGGGCCGTAAGGAAGAAGAAGGTGAAGCGTTGACCGAGATACTGGATCGGATTAACACACCCCGGGATTTGCGCCTGCTTTCCTTGGACGATATGGACAGCCTGGCCGGTGAAATTCGGGATTTGATTATCCGAACGGTCAGCGAAACGGGTGGCCATTTGGCACCGAGCCTTGGCGTGGTTGAACTGACCTTGGCACTGCATCGGGCCTTTCAAGCCCCTAACGACCGCATCATTTGGGATGTCGGCCATCAGTGTTATACCCACAAGATTATCACCGGTCGACGTGATCAGTTCGACACCCTTCGTTGTTATGAAGGCCTGAGCGGCTTTCCCTCCCGCTTGGAGAGCATCTACGACATCTTTGGTACAGGCCATAGTAGCACCTCAGTTTCCTCTGCTCTGGGGATGGCTGTGGCCCGTGACCTACTCAATGACGAGCGATCCGTGGTGGCTGTTATCGGGGACGGTGCGATGACTGCAGGCATGGCCTTTGAAGCCTTAAACCACGCTGGACACCTGCGCAAAAGACTAGTGGTGGTACTCAACGACAACGAAATGTCGATAGACAAGAACGTTGGTGCGTTATCGGGCTACCTTTCCAGATTGCGCACCGATCCACTGTATTCCCGGGGCAAGGAAGAGTTTGAGACTCTGATGAGGCGGATTCCGGCCATTGGACCCCGGGTGCTGAGGTGGGGCGAGAGGGTTAAGGACAGCTTAAAGTACCTTGTGGTACCCGGTATGCTGTTCGAAGAGTTAGGGTTTACCTACCTCGGTCCCGTCGACGGTCACAACATTTCAGCTATGGTCAGTGTCTTCAACCAAGCAAAAACGGCAGACGGACCGGTACTGGTGCACGTACTGACTCGTAAGGGAAAGGGCTATGCACCGGCTGAGGCTGATCCTGACAGGTTCCACGGTGTAGGTCCGTTTAAGATTGAAACAGGTAAGACTCAGAAGGGGGCCCGGGTATCCTATACGGAGGTATTTGGCCGGACCGTGGTGCGTTTAGCCCACGACGACGAACGAATAGTAGCGATTACTGGAGCAATGACTACCGGAACAGGCTTGGTAGAGTATTCGCGCCAGTATCCGGATCGCTTCTTCGATGTTGGCATTGCCGAACAGCACGCTGTTACCCTGGCAGCCGGGATGGCTGTTGAGGGGCTGCGCCCGGTGGTGGCCATCTATTCCACCTTCCTGCAACGTGCCTTTGACCAGGTGGTTCACGACGTCTGCCTGCAAAAACTCCCGGTTGTATTTGCGCTCGACCGTGGCGGACTGGTTGGAGACGACGGGCCGACCCATCAAGGTATCTACGACCTGTCCTACCTACGCATGATTCCAAACATTGTGATAGCGGCACCAAAGGATGAGAATGAATTGCAGCACCTCCTAAAGACCGCTGTTGAACTTGGTGGCCCGATGGCGGTGCGTTATCCGAGGGGTACTGGAACAGGCGTTCCCCTGGATCAGGAATTGAAGAGCATTCCGGTCGGCAAAGGTGAAGTGGTTAAGGACGGGGGCGACGTGACACTGCTGGCGATCGGCAACATGGTGCAGGTAGCTCTAGAGGCCTCCGAGATTCTGAAGGGGAAAGGGATTAATGCGGCGGTTATCAATGCCCGGTTTGTGAAACCGCTTGATATTGGGCTAATCACCAGCTATGCCAAGCGAACCCGGATTGTCATCACCATGGAGGAAAACACGACGTGCGGCGGCTTTGGTAGCGGCGTGCTTGAGTTGTTGTCCGACAAGGGAATTGACGGCGTTCAGGTGCGCATGATTGGGATTCCGGACATATTTGTAGAGCACGGAAAGCCATCGATCTTGAGGGAAAAATACGGTCTAACCACCGATACGGTTGTTGAAACAGTGATTAGGGAAAGACAACGCTCCCCTAAGCTGCGGTTGGCTGTTAAGACGAGGTAGACAAAGGTGGTCAAAGGACGTCTCGATCTATTGCTCGTGCAAAGAGGTTACTATCCCAGCAGGGAACAAGCCCGGTCGGCGATTATGGCCGGGCGTGTTTTTGTTGACGGCACTCGAGTAGACAAGGCCGGGACGGCAGTGGCCTCTGAGGCGGAGATTGATATTCGGGGGCAGGACAACCCCTTTGTCAGCCGCGGTGGCTACAAACTGCTCCGTGCCATCGAGGTATTCGGGCTCAATCTGAAAGGGAAGACGGTACTCGACGCGGGGGCATCGACCGGAGGGTTTAGCGACTGCGCCTTGCAGGCCGGGGCGAGTCACGTCATCGCCGTAGACGTGGGGTACGGGCAACTGGCCTGGAAGCTACGCAGCGATCCTCGGGTCACGGTAATGGAAAGGACTAACGTCCGTTATCTTAATCCGGAGTCCCTTCCGGAAAAGGCGGATCTGATTACTGCCGACGTCTCGTTTATCTCGTTGTCTAAAATACTACCGATACTCAACCAGTTGTCCAAGGATGTGGCGGAGTATGTACTGTTAGTTAAACCACAATTTGAGGCTGGCCGGGATAAGGTCGGGAAGAGAGGCGTGGTACGCGATCCGGATGTACAGGTTGAAGTATTAGACCGACTGGTCGATGAGATTGAGAAGTTAGACTGGTCGGTCAGAGGCTTGACCCACTCCCCAATTCGAGGTCCTCAAGGAAATATTGAATATCTCCTCTACGCCTCAAAGGGCATTCCACCGGTGGAGTTTCGAACGGAACAGATTGACCTGGTTGTGAAAGAAAGCCATCAGGCTTTTATGCCAGGGTAAATCTAGTGGGGTCGTCACAATTTCTGCAGGATAGGATGGTCGTGTTTTGAAGTCAGTCGCACTCATGGTTAACCGCCATATCCCGGGTGAACAGGTGAAGCCGGTGGTGAAACGCATTCTGCGATGGCTGGAGATGCGGGGTGCTTCAGCCTGCATCTTGGAGGCCGGTCATTGTGCGGGTGAATGTCCGGTCTGTCCGGAGAATGTGCTCGAAAACGTGGAACTGGCTATGGCCTTGGGTGGTGACGGTACAGTGCTCAGTACTGCCCGGATGGTAGCACCGGCCGGCGTGCCAATCCTGGGTGTGCGCCTGGGACAATTGGGTTTTCTCAGTGAGATCGAGCCGTCTAACCTTGAGTCAGCCCTGGAAAGGCTGGATCGAGGGACGTACTTTTTAGAGGAGCGCCGGATGCTGGAGGCAACCGTAATGCGCGATGGGCAGGTCGTCTACTCCGGCATCTGCCTGAATGATGTTGTGGTTTCAAAAGGGGTTCTGCTCCGGCCGGTGGAGATCGGCCTCGGCATTGACGATGAAAGGGTAACTGCCTACTATGGGGATGGACTGATTGTATCCACCCCGACCGGGTCTACTGCCTATTCACTGTCGGCAGGAGGCCCGCTCCTGGCACCCGACCTGAAAGCGGTAGTAATCACACCACTTTGCGCCCACAATTTGTTTGCGCGTCCTATAGTTGTCGGTTTGGACGATATCATCCGGGTGGTTCTGATCAAGAGCCAGAAGGGAACAATGTGCATCCTGGATGGTCAGGAGAGCTTTTCACTCGACGAAGGAGACGAGATTCTGATTCAGGCCTCGCCGGATGTGACCCGCCTGATACGGTTCACTAGGTGGAGTTTTTTTCACGTGTTGCGCGAGAAGTTGGGAACCAGAGATGCCTAGGAAGCTGGCCTGAGTGGCGGAGCGGATCGACCTGCTCATCGGCCTGGCAGGCGCCAACTCGGTGACCCGATGATTGTGCAGAGGGGTGAGCGAGAGAATGAAGGCGAAGCGCCAACAGAAGATACTGGAACTGGTCAAAGGAAACAATATCGCCACCCAGGAAGATTTGGTTCGCGAGTTGCGCGCTGCGGGATTTACCATTACCCAGGCCACAATCTCAAGAGACATCAAGGAACTCGGCTTGGTGAAGGGTACAACGGGAAGCATAGCTCGCTACGTGGCACCGGGAGAGCAGATCAGCGTGGTAGGCCAGGATCGTCTAGTGAGGGTGTTTCGAGATAACGTCTGGGAAGTGGAGGCCAGCGAGAACCTGGTGGTCATCAAGACGCTACCCGGTTCCGCACCCAGTGTAGCATCCGCCATCGACGGGGCAAAACTGCCCGAGGTTCTGGGCACCGTAGCCGGAGACGACACCATTTTCGTCGCCATTCGCTCCAGCCAGCAGGTAGCAGGGGTGGTACGGCGTTTTACGCAAATGCAGAGAGGGTGAGGATGAGTGCTGCAACGGCTCTTGGTTCGGAACTTTACCCTTATTGATGACCTCGCGATCGAGTTTTCCCCCGGGCTGAACGTGCTGACCGGTGAAACCGGTGCTGGCAAGTCCCTGCTGATCGATGCTCTCCAGGTCGTTATGGGCAGGCGGGCCTCTGCCGATCTGGTTAGAACCGGATGTGAGAAGGCGGTTATCGAAGCGGTGTTTGATCTTGAAGGTGCTCCGACCCTGCGTAGCCATCTGACAGAGGACGGCTATGAGTTGGACGATGGGCTTCTGGTTCTGACCAGGGAGATTTGGCGCAGCGGTCGGAACGTGTGCCGGGTGAACGGAATGACCATAACTGTTAGCGCGATGCGTGATTGCGGTGAGAGTTTGGTTGATTTTCATGGCCAGGGAGAACAGCAGTCACTGCTCCGGGAAAACCGACACCGGGATTTCCTGGACCGGTTCGGAGGAGACGAAGTGCTGAAGCAACGGGGGTTAGTCGAGGCGATTTACCGAGAATCCGTTGCTGCCCAAGCCCGGCTCGAGGAACTGCAAATAGGGTCACGGGAAAGAGCGCGCAAGCTGGACATCCTTCAGTATCAAATTGAGGAGATCGACTGTGCCGCATTAACCGCCGGCGAGGATCTAATGCTCGAAGAAGAACGGCAACTGCTGGCCAATGCCGGGCAGATCTCCCGATTGACAGCTGAAGCCTACGAGGCCTTGTACGGTGGAGAAGGACCCATGCCAGCTGGGGTGGATCGAATCGGTGTGGCTGCGACTGCCTTAACTCAGCTTGGACAGATTCACCGGGATGCGCAGGAGATTAGCGAGCATCTTAACAGTGTACTGGCCGAAGTCGACGACATTGCGCGACGACTCATAAACCTGCGCGACAGAGCCGAGTTTAACCCGGCTGTCCTTGAGACTGTTGAAGAAAGGTTGGCCATTCTGCGCCGGCTTAAGCAGAAGTACGGCGATACCATTGAAGCTGTTCTGTCTTTCCGGGATATGGCTAATGCCGAAAGGGCGGAATTGGAAGAGGGAGATGTGGAGACAGGGGGTCTTACCCAGTTGGTGGCCCAATTGGCAGAGCGGTGGCGGGAAGAGGCCGCTGTACTCAGCCGGATGAGGAGGGAAGTGGCCGACCGGTTCTGTGCTGGGGTGGTGCGCGAACTGGCCTTCCTCGAAATCGGTAATGTGGAATTCCAGGCTCAAATGACGCCGCTCGCAGGGATGAGCCCCGGTGGAGGCGAGACGGTCGTCTTTCTCTTTTCGGCCAATGCAGGTGAAGAGGCCCGATCTCTATCCAAAATCGCTTCTGGTGGGGAGCTTTCACGGGTAATGCTGGCCTTGAAAACCTTGCTGTCCGAGGTAGACGATGTTCCAACCCTGGTTTTCGATGAGGTAGACGTGGGGGTGGGAGGCCGAGCCTTGCAGGCAGTCGGCGAGAAGTTAGCCGACATCGCATCTCAGCGGCAGGTGTTATGCGTTACTCACGCCGCACACGTGGCGTGTTACGCCCAGAAACACCTTCTCATTCGCAAGGAGACCGATTCCGGTCTTACACGGACGGTCATTGAAACCCTGCAAGAGGAAGCCCTGCTGGATGAGCTGGCTAGAATGGTCGGTGGTCGTGAACTCACAGAAAACACCCGCAGACTGGCAAGTGAACTGAGGGGTCGCGGAAATGCAGTACAAGGCATTTGAGAACCGAGTTACGGGGTTTGGAGATGTCGGTACGACCATCCGCCCAGGACTGACGCACACTCTTAAGAGGTCAAGCCACAGCAAGGGTTCCGAGACCGGAGTACAATATTTTATCGCAAAAAGGGACTGGACATTAGGATTCGGAC
>Ga0048257_101587_pt1 | contig 13305 bp, 10 predicted proteins | sample SubbioWold_Dec13_FD_54351 | JGI IMG/M metagenome (GOLD analysis project Ga0048257, IMG submission 54351) | Serpentinite rock and fluid subsurface biosphere microbial communities from McLaughlin Reserve, California, USA - CSWold_Dec13... | ecosystem: Environmental > Terrestrial > Deep subsurface >...
CCTGAAGTGCCTATTGAGCATAGATTTTTGGCATTTTTGCGTCCGTTCTAGACCGCACTGGTTCCGAAGGCCATGTTGGTTATTAACGGTTTTGGCATTAATTGCATACTAATCAATTACTTATCCTAATAGTTTACGAACTCACTATCTCCGACAATTAAAAAGAGCCTCCGGTGGGTTTGCTGTGGACTAACTTTCATTGCTGACAACGCCATTATTAGCGGAGGTGAAAATCAACTACTAGATTCACGCACCTATATCAAAGACCTAGTACAAGCAGCACTTTGCCTTAGGACATTAAACCCGGATTCCGTTATGGAAAAAGACAACTTATATAACCGTAGTGCTGGTATGGCCAAACTTTGCGTATCAGGCTAGAACCCAATTACCGGGCTTGGGCACCCGGTTTTTAATGATATCGATTAGACCCAAACGGCGGACACCCTTGCTGCACCGCCAAGGACACCGAAACTAGGAGGACGGATGTGATGCAAAGATGAGTTCAACCAAACCTGACAAAATCGGGGCTGTACTAATAGTTGGTTCCGGCATTGCCGGTATCCAGGCTGCCCTCGACCTGGCAGAATCAGGCTACTACGTTTACCTGGTAGAAAAATCTCCAGCTATTGGTGGCACTATGCCCATGCTGGACAAAACATTCCCTACCAACGACTGCTCCATGTGTATCCTCTCCCCGAAGTTAGTGGAGTGTGGGAGACACCTTAACATTAAAAACCTTACCTGTTCAGAACTTCTGGACCTACAAGGGGAGCCCGGCAATTTCAAGGCTACCATTAAAACCACGGCCCGGTACGTTGATCCTGATAAATGCACCGGTTGTGGCACTTGTGCTGAGGAATGCCCCATTGATGTGCCAGATGAGTTCAACCAGGGTATCGGCGACCGTAAAGCCATTTACAAGCTGTATGCCCAGGCCTACCCCAACGCCTTTGCCATTGATAAAGAAAACTGTATCGATTGTGGCGCCTGTGAAGATGCCTGCCAGGCCGAGGCCATCGACCACGAAATGGAAGACGAGGTCTTCGAAGTGGAGGTTGGCTCGGTTATCCTGTGTCCGGGCTTTGAAAAGTTCGATGCCAGCGAATTGTGGTACTACGGCTACGGTAAATACCCCAACGTATTAACCAGCCTTGAATTTGAGCGTCTGCTCAGCGCCTCCGGTCCCTTCGGCGGCCATCTGATCCGGCCTTCGGACGAAAAGGAACCGCAAAAGATAGCTTGGCTTCAGTGTGTCGGTTCCAGGAACTGCAAACAAGAACACGGCTATTGCTCATCCGTTTGCTGCATGTACGCCATTAAAGAAGCTGTAATTGCCAAGGAGCATACCCACTATCCACTGGATACGGCAATTTTCTACATGGACATGCGTACCTACGGCAAAGATTTTGAAAAATACTACGAGCGGGCCAAGGACGAACACGGTGTTCGCTTTATTCGCTCCAGAGTTTTCGAAGTAACTGAAATTAATGACGGCAGCGGCAATCTGCGCATTCGTTACTCAAATGAAGACGGCTCCATTACCTATGAGGATTTTGACCTGGTGGTACTATCCTTGGGCATGGATCCGCCTCAGGAAATGGTCGAACTGTCCAACAAGCTAGGACTTGATCTAAACCAGTTTAATTTCTGTGAACCACCCCAATTAACCGGTGTTGGCACTTCGCGCCCCGGCGTTTATGTAGCGGGTGCGTTTAGCGGCCCCCGGGACATTCCCGAAACTGTCATGCAGGCCAGTGCTGCCGCAGCTGATTCCTCGGTAATTCTGGCTTCGGCCCGGGGCACTCTGACCAAGACCAAGGAATATCCGCCGGAGATGGACGTTACCGGTGACATCGTCCGTACCGGAGTTTTTATCTGCCACTGCGGTATTAACATCGGTAGTGTGGTAGGTGTCCCCTCGGTGGTTGAGTACTCCAAAACCCTGCCTACGGTGGTTTATGCCGATGAGAAGCTTTACGCCTGCTCCCAGGACGCTGCCGGCCAGATTAAAGAAGCTATTGAAAATCATAAACTGAATCGCATCGTGGTAGCTTCCTGTAGTCCCCGCACCCACGAACCGCTGTTCCAGGAGACGATGCGGGAAGCCGGCCTGAACTCCAACTTGTTTGAAATGGCCAATATCCGGGACCAGTGTTCCTGGGTCCACCAGGGTGAGCCGGAAAATGCTACCATCAAGGCCAACGACCTGGTAAAAATGGCCGTGGCCAAAGCAGCTTTACTCCAGCCAATCCAAGAAGTAACCCTGGACATGAACCACGACGCCATGGTCATCGGCGGTGGTGTAGCCGGCATGACTAGTGCCCTGAACTTGGCCAATCAAGGCTATCAGGTGCATCTCGTTGAAAAATCCGACGCCTTAGGCGGCATCGCCAAGCGCATCCACTACGGTATGCGGGGCGAAGATATTCAGGGCTACCTGTCTACACTGATTGAAGAAGTTAAAGCCAACCAATTAGTCAAGGTTTATACCAGTGCTGAAATTGCCAGTGCGACAGGATTTGTGGGTAATTTTGTAACTACCCTGACCACCAGCGAAGAAATCAAGCATGGTGTGACCATTATCGCCACCGGCGGTGATGAATATAAGCCTGCGGAATACTTGTACGGTCAAAGCGATAAGGTGATGACCCTGCTGGAACTCGAAGGTGCCCTGGCCGAAGGTAAACTGGCCGACGCCAAGAACATTGTGCTGATCCAGTGTGTGGGTTCCCGGGACAGTGAGCGGCCCTACTGCAGCCGGATTTGTTGCACTAAATCCGTTAAGGAAGCCCTAAAGCTCAAGGAAACTTATCCCGATGCTAACGTGTTCATTCTGTACCGGGACATTCGGACTTACGGCTTCTTTGAGGAGATGTACCGGGAAGCCCGGCGCAAGGGAGTTATTTTCATCCGCTACGCCGCTGACAACAAGCCCCAGGTGGAAGCCAGCGGTGAGATCATAAAAGTAACCGTTACCGATCACATCTTAGGCATTCCGGTGGAAATTGAAGCAGATGTATTAGGTCTGGCTTCGGCAGTTGTGCCACCGGCAGATAACGCCAAGCTGAGTCAGTTCTATAAGGTTCCTTTGAACCAGGAAGGGTTCTTCCTGGAGGCCCACTTGAAGTTGCGCCCGGTTGACTTCGGCACCGACGGTGTGTTCATGTGCGGGCTTTCTCATGGACCGAAAAACCTGGAAGAAAACATTGCCCAGGCCAAGGCTGCGGCAGGCCGGGCCTGTACCGTACTGGCCCAAGCCAAAATCACCGTGGAAGGCAAGAGTGCCTTTGTAAATGATCGCAAATGTACTGGTTGTGGCACCTGTGAGACAGTCTGCCCGGCCAAAGCGGTGCAGGTTGATCCGGAAAAACTCAAGTCCATCGTTAACGAAGCCCTGTGCAAGGGATGCGGTGCCTGTGCGTCTTCTTGCCGTTGCGGAGCAATTAACGTCAAGGGATGCACTAACGAACAAATAATGGCTATGATCAACGCGCTTTAGCGACAGGGGGAGGGAAACGGATATGGAATGGGAACCAAAAATTACGGCGTTCCTTTGCAACTGGTGTAGTTATGCCGGGGCGGATCTGGCCGGTGTAGGGCGTGTCCAATACCCGCCCAATATTCGTGTGGTGCGGATCCCTTGTTCCGGCAGAATTAATCCTTTATTCATTATCAGTGCCCTGCGGCACGGTGCCGACGGTATACTCACTTCCGGGTGACACCCCGGTGACTGCCACTATGGTAGTGGCAATTATGTGGCCCGGAGGAAATTCGCCCTGCTAAAGAACCTGCTGGAGTATGCAGGTGTAGATGAGGGCAGGGTTAACTTTGCCTGGGTCTCAGCAGCCGAAGGCGGCCGGTTCGCCGAACTGGCTAAGGGCGTTACCGCAAAGGTCAAAGAACTGGGCCCCAATCAGGGCCTAATTGAAAAGCGGATCGAGGTGTAGCGGATGGATAATTTTACTAGTAAAATACAGGATGCCGCTAAAAAACTGCTAGCAGACAACACTGTAGACACATTTATCGGTTATGCCGGGGGTAGTCTTCCTCTCCGCAGCACTCCCTGCTTTGTAAGAACCCCGGCCGATACAGCCAAGCTTATTTGGGATATTAGTTGCGAAAACAACCTGGCCAACTTTATCAGGAAGAAAAACCAGAAAATCGGTGTGGTGGCCAAGGGCTGCGACACCAGGTCGATCGTGGCTCTGATTAAGGAAAACCAGATTGACCGTGACAAGCTATACATCATCGGCGTACCCTGTACGGGCATGGTGGATCGCAACAAGGTTGAGCAACTTCTGGACGGTAAGGAACTGCTGGAAGCCACCCGGGAAGGTCACACCCTGGTTCTTAAAGGCAAGGGATTTAGCAAAGCTGCCGACATAGCCGATTTGTTGCACAACTCCTGCTTGGCCTGCGGCTACCCGAATCCGGTTATCTTTGACGAGATGCTGGGTGAGCCAGTTACCCCCAAAGGAAACGGTACCTTTGCCGACGTTGCCGGCATGGAAGCCAAATCCACCCAAGAACGCCGGTCTTTCTTCACCGGCCAGTTTAGCAAATGTATTCGGTGTTACGCCTGCCGTAATGCCTGCCCCATGTGTTACTGTGAAGAGTGTTTTGTGGACTGCTCCGCCCCGGAGTGGATTGGTAAGACCATCGATCCCCAGGACAGCATGCTGTTTCAAATTGGACGGGTGTTTCACCTGGCCGGTCGCTGCGTTGACTGCGGCGCCTGTGAGCGGGCCTGTCCCATGGGTATTGATTTAACATTAATTAACCGCAAGATGGTTAAAGACGTAAAGGAACTCTTCGGAGCCGAGGCGGGCGTAAGCTTGGACGACAAGGCAGCCCTGGACACCTTTACACCCGACGACCCACAACCTTTCTTGGTGAAGGAATGAGGTGAAAAAGGATGATAATTAGCAAAAAGGACGTTCCGGCTTTTCTGGCTGGCTTAATGGGTGAGTACCGCGTCTTTGCTCCGGTTAAGACCGATACCTACACCGGTTTCCAGCAAATCAGCTTGGGAACTGAAGCGGTCCTGGATTTTAGTAATACCAAAATTCCTCCCAAGGGCATCCTTTTCCCGCAGTCCGAAAAACTGTTCACTTATAGTGTCGCCGGGGAAACGGTCAAGGTGGAGGAAGTTATTGATGACGCCAAAAGCGTTGTGTTTGGTGTTCGCCCCTGCGATGCCAAAAGTATCGCCCTGTTAGATAATGTTTTCGACAACGACAAGTACCAAGATCCCTATTACCTAACCCGCAGGGCTAATACAGTGCTGGTGGGCATAGGTTGTAATGAGCCGGCCAGTACCTGTTTTTGCACATCTGTTGGATGCAGTCCCTTTGATACCACCGGACTGGATTTGTTGCTAGTAGACACCGGCGATGCTTTCGTGGTGGAAGCCGTTACCGATAAAGGCAAGGCTATTGTAACCACAGCAGGTTTCGCCCCCGCCAGCGATGCCGACCAGGCCGCCGCAGCTAATGCCAAAGCAGCCGCAGCGGTAACCTGTAAGGTTAACACCGACGGTCTTAAGGAAAAGCTAGACGTTAACTTCTATGATGGCATCTGGGATCTGATCCATGAGAAGTGCTTGGGCTGCGGAGCCTGTACCTATTCCTGCCCCACCTGCCACTGCTTTGACATCGTGGATGACGCTGTGGGAACAGATGGCTGCCGGATCAGAAACTGGGACTCCTGCATGTTTCCCCTGTTCACCCTGCACGGCTCCGGGCATAACCCCCGCACCAGCGGCAAGGAGCGCTACCGCAACCGGGTCATGCATAAATTCAAGTACTTTGTAGACAATTTTGATGCTGTAGCTTGCGTGGGCTGCGGTAGGTGCATCAATAACTGCCCCGTTAATCTGGACATCCGGGAAGTACTGGCGGATATCCGGGGGTCGGAAGCGAGGTTGGATAAATGATGAAAAACCCTTATCTGCCGCTGCCAATGAAAATGGTGAAAAACTTTACCGAAACTGAAGACAAGCTAATCCACACCTTTACCATGGAATTCTTAAATGAATCAGACGAAAAGAGTTTCCCTTACCTGCCCGGCCAGTTTGCCGAGGTATGTGTTTTTGGTAAGGGTGAGGCCCCCTTCGGGATCGCTTCTGCACCGACGGAACCAGGCTTCCTGAAATTCTCTGTGGCCAAGGTGGGGGTTGTTTCCACGGCCATGCACATGATGGAAGACGGTACCATGATCGGTGTACGGGGCCCCCTGGGGAACAGTTATCCCATTGACCGGCTCAAAGGTAAGAATACTGTCGTCATCGGCGGTGGATTTGCCTTTACCACCCTGCGTTCCCTGGCCACCTACATCCTGCACCCGGACAACCGGGGCGACTTTGGCAACCTGACCGTAATCTACGGTGCCCGTAACCCCGGGTTGCTGCTGTACCAAGACGAGTTAAAAGAATGGGAGACCCGTTCCGACATCGATCTGGTCTGCACCATTGACCGCCCGGTAGACGGCTGGACCGGTAAAGTGGGATTCGTACCCACCATTACCAAGGAAGCCGCCCCGCCTGCCGATGAAAACACCCTGGCCATAATCTGTGGTCCGCCAGTGATGATTAAGTTCACCATGCCGGTACTGGAAGAGTTGGGCTACAAACCGGAGCAAATCATCATGTCCCTGGAAAACCGCATGAAATGCGGCATCGGGATGTGCGGCCGCTGCAACGTGGGCGGCAAGTACGTCTGTAAGGACGGCCCGGTGTTTACCAGGGCGGAGCTGAGCAAACTGCCCAACGAGTATTAAAATGGGAATTGCCGGAATTAGCTTGCTGCCATGAACAGGCGGCAAGCCGACCGGTTTCCATAACGGATTATGTAAGCGCTATTATGAGGAACTCCGTAGAGGGGAGGAGCAACTAAAATGTCTGAAAAAATCGAAGCTACCAAGTTGGATCCCAAGTTCAGGGATGAAATTGCGGCATTACTTAAAAACAACGACTTTACCAACTGCCTGGCCTGTGGCATGTGTACCGCAGGATGCGTGTACTCCGATGTTCATGAGCATCAGGATCCGCGCAAATTCCTGCGCAAAATTGCTCTGGGGATGAAGGAGGAGGTCTGGAACGATCCCTACATCTGGTACTGCACCATGTGTGAGCGCTGTACCGTTGAATGCCCCATGAGTATCAACATGGCCTTTGTGGTCAGGAACTTAAGGGGCCAACTAGAGCCCAAGGGCTACCTGCAACACATTGCCGAAGATCATAAGAAGTCCGGCAACCAGATGAACGTTAGCCAGGAAGACTACGAAGACACTCTGGAGTGGATTCAGGACGAACTTAGGGAAGAACTTAATGATCCCGACTACACCATCCCCCTGAACAAGGAAGGTGCCAAGTATTTCTACGGCTTCAACGCCCGGGACGTCAAGTACTACCCCAATGAACTCCAAACAACCCTAAAGATTTTTTATGCCGCCGGCATTGATTACACCATTAGCACCAAGCGCTGGGATGCAACTAACATCGCCCTGTTTACCGGCAAAAACGATGACTTTCAAGAGATTTCCGTACCTGTCTGGGAGGAGTTCATCCGCATGGGCTGCGAAGAGTTTATTGTAACTGAATGCGGCCACGCCTTCCGCTCCATGAAATGGGGTCAGCGTACCTTCTGGAAGGGCCCTGATTTCCCCATCCGTCACATCCTGGATCTACTAAATGAACTGGTCAAGGAAGGTAAAATTAAGCTGGATCCCGACGCCATTACCGAAGTGGTAACCTACCACGACCCCTGCAACACCGCCCGTAAAGAGGGTGTCTGGGAAGCACCCAGAGAACTGCTGCGCAGCTTTGTTAAAAATTTTGTGGACATGAATCCCGGCGGTAAGATGAACTACTGCTGTGGCGCCGGCGGCGGCGGTATGGCCATGCCGGAATATAATGAAATACGTAAGGCCAAAGGTAAGCGTAAGGTTGACCAGGTGGTGGCCACCGGTGCAAACATCGTGCTGGTTCCCTGCCACAACTGTATTGACCAGTTTAATGACTTGAACAAGTGGTATCCGGAAAAGAAAGTATCAGAAAATATGCACATGTGTACCCTGATGGAACGGGCGCTGATTTTACCGGAAAAGGAAAATAAAGAATAATAAGTAACCAACGCAGACTTTAAATGCCTTATTTAAATGCCTTAGTTATAACCAAGCAGGCTGTATGGTTAACTTATTTACTGGAATCTAAACAGTATTCTAAACCGAGAGGACGGATGCATTTCATGAGCGCTGAAAAGGTCGGTGCTGTACTGGTAGTTGGAGCTGGTATAGCTGGCATTCAGGCGTCGCTTGATCTGGCAGAGTCCGGCTATTACGTGTATCTCGTGGAGCAATCACCGGCCATTGGCGGCACCATGCCGATGCTGGACAAAACTTTCCCCACCAATGATTGCTCCATGTGTATCCTTTCTCCCAAACTAGTCGAGTGCGGGAGACACCTGAACATAAATACCATCACCTGTGCCGATGTGGTGGATGTTCAGGGTGAGCCGGGCAATTTTACCGCTACCATCAAGCAGCGCCCGCGTTTTGTAGACGTAGACAAGTGCAAAGGCTGCGGAGAGTGTTCCGAAGCCTGTCCCACCGATGTGCCGGATGAATTCAACCAGAGTATCGGCAACCGCCAGGCCATTTATAAGCCTTACGCCCAGGCCTTTCCCAACGCATTCATAGTAGACAAGGAAAACTGCATTGAGTGCGAATCCTGTGTAGAGGTCTGCCAGGCCGATGCCATTGATTTGGAAATGGAAGAGACAACTTTTGAACTAAAAATTGGCGCAGTAATTCTCTGCCCCGGCTTTGAGACTTACGATGCCACCGCTTTGCAGTATTATGGCTATGGCAAGTTTCCCAACGTGTTGACCAGCCTTGAATTTGAGCGGGTACTAAGCGCTTCGGGCCCGTTCCAGGGTCATATGGTGCGCCCCTTCGATCATAAAGAGCCAAAGAAGATTGCCTGGATCCAGTGTGTAGGTTCCCGGAATAAACGGGAAGAACACGGCTATTGTTCCTCGGTGTGCTGCATGTACGCCGTTAAAGAAGCTGTAATTGCTAAGGAGCACAGCAAAGAAGACCTGGACGCCACTATTTTTTTCATGGATATGCGTACCTATGGCAAGGGCTTTGAGAAGTATTACGAGCGGGCCAAGAACGAAAAAGGTGTAAATTTTGTACGTTCACGGATTTTTGAAGTTTCTGAAGTTAATGACGAAAGTAAAAACCTGAGCATCCGCTATGCCGATGAAAACGGCACCGTCAAAACTGAAGAGTTCGATCTGGTTGTTCTTTCAGTGGGCCTGCAGCCTTCCAAGGATGTCATTGACTTGGGCAACCGCTTGGGCCTGACCTTAAACGAGTACGGCTTCTGCGAGACTGCACCCCTCTCCGGGGTGGGCACCTCTCGTCCGGGTATCTTTGTGGCCGGCGCCTTCGGCGGTCCCAAGGACATACCCGAAACTGTCCTGCAGGCCAGTGCGGCGGCCGGGGCCTCGGCCAGCCTGTTGGGCGATGTCAAAGGAACCCTGACCAAAGAAGTAGTATTTCCTCCGGAAAAAGACGTTACCGGGGAAGATCCCCGTATCGGTGTGTTCGTTTGTGACTGCGGCATTAACATCGCCGGCACGGTAAAGGTTCCGGAAGTGGTTGAAGTAGCCAAGGACCTGCCCAATGTGGTTTACTCCGGTGAGTACCTGTATGTGTGTTCCCAAGACAGTCAGGCAGCCATCAAGGAAGTCATTGATGAACACAATCTTAACCGGGTGGTGGTGGCCTCCTGTAGCCCGCGTACACATAAGGGACTATTCCAAGAAACCTGTAAAGAGGCGGGACTGAACCGGTACCTGTTTGAAATGGCCAACATCCGCGACCAGTGTTCCTGGGTCCACCAGGGCGAACCCGAAAAGGCTACCGCCAAGGCCAAGGATCTAGTGAAAATGATCGTGGCTAAATCCGCTGAACTGCAACCCGTCAAGCAATCCTCTGTGGGAGTAACCAAGGCTGCTCTGGTCATCGGCGGTGGTATATCCGGCATGACCTCGGCTCTAGGTCTGGCTGACTTGGGCTATGAAGTACACCTCATGGAAAAAACCGACCAACTGGGCGGCATGGCCAAACGGATTTGGGAAGGTTTCAGGGGTGAGGATATTAAAACTTTTGTTACCCAGTTAATTGATCAAGTCGAACAAAATGGGTTGATCAAAGTTTACAAAGGTGCGGAGCTTAAAAATGTTTCCGGCTACGTGGGTAACTTTGTCACCACCCTTGCCGACGGTCAGGAAATCAAGCACGGTGTAACCATTATTGCGGTAGGCGGTCAGGAATACAAGCCCACCGAGTACCTGTACGGCGAAAGTGACCTGGTAATGACCCAGTTGGAAACCGAGGAAGCAGTTGCCAATAAGGACGCCCGCATCACCAGCGCCAAGAATATTGTGTTCATCCAGTGCGTCGGCTCCCGCGAGCCCGGACGGAACTACTGCAGCCGGGTTTGCTGTAACAAGAGCGTCAAACTGGCCCTCAAGATGAAGGAAATGAACCCCGAAGCCAACATTTTTGTTCTGTACCGGGATATTCGCACCTACGGCTTTATGGAAGACATGTATAGGGAGGCCCGGCAAAAGGGTATCATCTTCGTCCGCTTTACCCCGGACAACAAGCCCCAGGTAGAAAAGGCCGGCGACCGGGTTCAGGTCACCGTAACCGACCATGTACTGGGTGAGCCCATCGTCATTGACACCGACCTGCTCAGCCTGGCGGCGGCGGTCCTCCCGGCGGAAGACAATCCCCGCATGAACCAGCTGTTCAAGGTGCCTTTGAACGAAGACGGCTTCTTCCTGGAGGCCCACATGAAGCTGCGCCCGGTAGACTTTTCTTCCGAAGGCATATTCATGGCCGGCGTCGCCCACGGGCCCAAGAATATCGAAGAGAACCTGGGCCAGGCCAAGGCCGCTGCCGCCAGGGCCTGCACCATCCTGAGCAAGGACGCCCTGGAATCCCACGGCGTGGTGGCTGTAGTGCAACCGGATAAGTGTGCCGCTTGCTTGACCTGTGTCAGACTCTGTCCTTACGGCGCCCCACGCATTAACAACTACGCAGCAGAAATTGAGTCGGTTCTTTGCCAGGGCTGCGGCAGTTGTGCCGGGGAATGCCCCAACAAAGCCATTACACTGCAAGGCTATAGCGACAAAATGTTCATGAAGATGATGGACGGCCTTTTCAAGGAGGTGCTCTAAATGGCTCAATTTGAACCCACCATCGTAGCCTTTTGCTGCCACTACTGAGCTTACTCAGCTGCGGACCTGGCAGGTTCGATGAGGTTACAATACAATCCCAACGTCAGAATTGTTGAAATGCCATGCACCGGCACCATAGACCACAGAGTACTTCTGACCGCATTTGAAGATGGCGCTGATGGGGTATTTGTGGCAGGCTGTTTGGAAGGTGACTGTCACTTCCTGAAAGGGAACTTCAGGGCCAAGAAACGGGTTAACATGGTCAAAAAAATCCTGGACGAAATCGGCTTCGGCAGTGAGCGACTGGAGATGTATAATCTTTCCGCCGCCATGGGGCCGAGGTTTGCCGAGATCACCAACGAAATGACCGGGCGAATCCGTGAACTGGGGCCCAGCCCCCTAAACAAAGGGAAAGAAGGTGACGCGGCATGATCATCGCCATGCAAAAGCCCATCAATGATGTTGCAGCAATGGTCAAGGATTACCAGAAGGTACTTCTGCTTGGTTGCGCCGGTTGCGTCACCGTTTGCCTTTCAGGCGGTGAAAAGGAAACCGAGGTCATGGCCGCCGCCTTGCGCATCAAGCGCCGGCTGGAGGAAAACCCCATGACCACCGTTACCTATACCGCCACCCGGCAGTGTGACCCGGAATACATCGAAGCTCTGGACAATCTGGTCAAAGAAGCTGACGCCATTATTTCCCTGGCCTGCGGTGTAGGTGTTCAGTATGTTGCCGAGCGCTATAAAGACAAGTGGGTGGTACCAGCCCTGAACACCAATTTCATCGGCGGTTCCACCCTGCACGGGATCTGGGAAGAGCGCTGCGGCCTGTGCGGCGATTGTGTACTGCACATGACCGGTGGTATCTGCCCCATCATCCGCTGTGCCAAGAGCATTCTCAACGGTCCCTGCGGCGGCTCCCAGTACGGAAATTGCGAACTGGGCAAAGATATACCCTGTGCGTGGCAGTTGATTTACGACCGCATGAAAGGCCTGGGCAAACTTGACCTGATGAAAAAGTTCATTCCGGTCAAGGACTGGTCTATGGCCCGGGACGGCGGTCCCCGTAAGGCCCGCAGGGAGGATGTGATCATCGGATGAAAACAAACAGCAAACTGCAAAAGCGCCTGGACGCCGGGCAATTCGCGGTAACCGCGGAGATTGGTCCGCCCAAGCATGCCTCCGGTGAAGGCATGAAACACCACGCCGATATGTTGGTTAACCATGTGGATGCTTGTAATATCACCGACAATCAAACCGCCATTGTGCGTATCTCCAGTATCGCCGGTGGTGTGCACATCATGAGTCGCGGCATGGAACCCATCGTGCAGATGACCTGCCGGGACCGCAACCGCCTGGCCATGCAGGCCGACCTGCTGGGCGCCTACAGCTTGGGCATGAACAACGTATTGTGCCTGTCAGGTGACCACCAGAAATTCGGCAACCACCCCACTGCCAGAAATGTTCATGACGTTGATTCCATGCACCTTATTTACCTGGTGCGCCGGATGAGGGATGAAAAGCTGTTCTTTTCCGGTGAAGAGATTAAAAGAGATGAGCCCCGTTTCTTTGTGGGCGCCGTGGCCAACCCCTTTGCCGATCCCTTTGAATACCGGGTGGACCGCCTGGAGAAAAAGGTCGAGGCCGGCGCGGAGTTTATCCAGACCCAGTGCATCTTCGACATGGAGCGCTGGGAGCGGTTTATGGAAATGGTGGTTGCCAGGGGCATCCACGAGCGTACGCACATCCTGGCCGGGGTAACCCCCCTTAAAGGCTGGCGTGCCGCCAAGTACCTCCAAACCAGCGTCAGTGGCATGATCGTGCCGGAAGAAATGGTACAGCGGCTGAAAGCTGCCGAGGATCCGAAGCGGGAAGGCATAGAAATTGCCATTGAGCAAATCAACTACATCAAGAACATGAAGGGTGTCAATGGCGTACACATCATGGCCATCGCCTGGGAAGAAGTAGTGCCCGAAATTGTCGAGCGCTGCGGACTTTATCCAAGGCCACCGCTGCCGGAATAAAAAACATAGTTCCAACTAAGTGGGAGG
>Ga0048257_100227_pt1 | contig 13285 bp, 12 predicted proteins | sample SubbioWold_Dec13_FD_54351 | JGI IMG/M metagenome (GOLD analysis project Ga0048257, IMG submission 54351) | Serpentinite rock and fluid subsurface biosphere microbial communities from McLaughlin Reserve, California, USA - CSWold_Dec13... | ecosystem: Environmental > Terrestrial > Deep subsurface >...
ACAAGGTAATAACTCGGGAAATGTGGTAATGAATGTGGTAATAACGTTGAAGGGTGAGTCGGGGTAGCCGATGGTTGATTGAGCAGTCTACTGAAAGCTCTCGAGGAGAGAAGTTTATATGTTTAGTGAAGTGGTGATAACGAAAACATCTGTATGTTACACTAGGGCACAGAGGTTCCAGGTGAAAACGGAGGTAGCAATTGAACCAAGCAGTAGTTAACGAGATTCAAAGAAGAAGGACTTTCGCCATCATCTCCCATCCCGACGCTGGGAAGACCACCCTTACGGAGAAGTTGCTCCTGTACGGTGGAGCGCTACGGTTGGCGGGCACTGTTAAGTCCCGCAAATCAAAGCAGCACGCGGTGTCCGATTGGATGGAGATGGAGAAGCAACGGGGCATTTCGGTGACCTCCAGTGTGCTGCAGTTTGAATATCAGGGGTCTAAACTAAACATTCTGGACACCCCTGGGCACCAGGATTTCAGCGAAGACACTTATCGCACCCTGATGGCGGCGGACAGTGCGGTGATGTTGATTGATGCCGCTAAAGGGGTGGAGTCACAGACCAAGAAACTGTTCCACGTCTGCCGGCAGCGGGGAATTCCCATCTTTACCTTCATTAATAAGATGGATCGGGACGGTCAGGAACCGTTGGATTTGCTGCACGAGGTTGAAAAGGTGTTGAATATCAAATCCTACCCGATGAACTGGCCCATCGGCAGAGGGCGGGAATTCATGGGTATTTACGACCGGGCCACCTCCAGAATCGAGCTTTTTGGCAGGAGCGGTCATGGGTCTACCATTGCTCCCAGCCGAAAAGGGGGCCCTAACGACCCGGCTATCGTTGGCAGTATGAGCCCGCCTGTTTATGAGTTATTAAAGGAAGATGTGGAACTCCTGGATTTGGCCGGGGATGAATTTGACGCAGCAATGGTGGCCCGGGGAGAACTAACCCCCGTTTTCTTTGGTAGTGCCCTCACCAATTTCGGCGTGGAGGCCTTTCTCAAGTCATTCATAGACCTGTCTCTACCGCCCCATGAGAAGAATTCCTCGGTCGGGGTAATCCATCCCGACCAGCCGGAGTTTTCCGGATTCATTTTTAAGATTCAGGCCAATATGGACCCAGCCTACCGCAACCGGATTGCCTTTTTGCGTATTTGTTCCGGCGTGTTTAACCGGGGTATGGTGGTAAAGCACGTACCTACCGGCAAGAGCATCCGTTTGGCGCAGTCCAAGCAGTTTATGGCTCAGGAAGCCACGATCATCGAGGAAGCCTATCCCGGCGATATTGTTGGTCTAGTCGATGCAGGCCTCTTTGGCATTGGGGACACCCTGACCGAGACAAGTGACTTTGCCTACGAGGCCATTCCCAAATTTCCGCCGGAATTTTTCGCCCAAGTGCATCTGCGTGATGCCATGAAGCGCAAGCAGTTCGTTAAGGGTATCGAGCAGCTTACCAATGAGGGAGCGGTACAACGGTTCCGCAGACCGGACATCGGCTTGGAATCCCCAATTGTCGCAGCGGTGGGAGTACTACAGTTTGAAGTGCTGGAATACCGCCTCACCCATGAGTATGGGGTGGATATCCGGCTGGAGCACCTTCCATATACTCTGGCTCGCTGGGCCGTCGGGAAAAACCTGACCGCCCGCTCCCTACAGAGGATGGACAATCTGGTGCTACAAGACGAGGACGACAATTTTGTAGTTCTCTTCAACAACCAATGGGCTTTTGACGGGGAGGCCGAACGCAATGATCAGGTTATTTATTTGGCACACTCACCCGTGAAAGGAGCATCCTATGCCGCTAAAGGCGCATCCCGCCTATAAAGAAGAAGTGGAGAGGTTGGAGAAAAACCAAAGTTAAGATAGACGATGTGATCACGGTATTAGAGAGTAATGATGAAGTTTACAAGGCGCAAATCCGGGAAGCCTTTATAAACCTGGATTATCTTGATAGCAGCCTGAGTTACATCACGATTCTAACCGGCGCCAAACTCTTAGAGATGGAACAACGCCACCGTTCCCGACGAGGTCCAGCAAAAGATTCTCGACCACCTGGGCGTACAGACTCTGGTGTAGCCAGACTCGCAGCACTCTTCACGCGTCAACAAACCTTGCCGCGTTTGGCTTGATGCCTGTTTTGTTCGGGTGAACTTCCGTTTAGATATACCTTACCCGCTTTGGACCCGGATGACAACGGCTGGAACGGGGGGTGGACGAGCTGTGGCGGCTTCTCGGCCGACCACGGTCTCTCTGGCGTGCTTGTTCGGGTGACCGGGCGCGGCGGTTTGTTGGGTTTTCATGTTGAGAGGCGGCGGTCAAAAGGGTTATAATGGGCATGAGGAGGTGATCGGTGTGAAACCGCCGAAAGAGGTGCTCTTCGCGAGCGAGGAACGTAAGAGTCTGTCTGAGATCGCCGCTTTTTTGCGCGCGGCGGCCGACGGCCTGGAGCGAGGGGTCTTGATCCTGGCGCAGGACGAGCGCCGGGTGGAGGTCCGCCCGCAGGGCAGTATCGTGCTTGAGGTCGAGTACGAGGTGCAGGGCGAAAAGGAAAAGCTTGAGATCGAGGTCGAGTGGATGTCGGGGATTGAGCCGCTCTCGATCCCCTAGGGCTGGTGCCGGGCCGACCGGGCCGGTCGGACTGGCACCGTGGTCACCCTGGTTTACCCTAAGGAACTTTCCCTGCTCCGCACAATCCAGCGCCTGGTGAAGGTACGGATCGAACGCCACCCGATTCCCTCACTCGCCGACGTGGTGGATCGGCGGATGGAGATCCGGCGGCAGCGCCTGCTGGAAGCGCTGGGCACCGAAAACCTGACCCCCTACCGGAATCTGATCCAGGAACTGAGCGAGGAGTACGACCCGACGGATGTGGCCGCCGCCCTCAAGCTTTTGGCCAAGGACCACGTGACCGCTGCGGAAAACTTGCGCTCGCCGCGCGGCGAAAGGTTCGGGGACACCGGGGCCGAACAGGGTATGGTGCGGTTTTTCATGAACATCGGGCGCAATCAGGGTGTCATCCCGGCCGATATTGTGCGCGGTGTCGCCGAACAGGCGCGTATCCCAGGCGGGGTGATCGGGTCGATCGACATCTACGGCAACTTCACTTTCCTGGAAGTGCCCGAGGAAGTGGCCCACCAAGTCTCCGCTGCGATGCAGAAGGCCGTCATCAAGGGCTGAAACGTGAATTTGGAACCGGCCCGCCCGCGGTGATTCATGGACTCCAATAGTTCATTGGTGAACTTGGCGGAATGGACCCCGATTCCGGTCGTCAACTGGCAGCAGGTACAGGGGTCGTTCCTGGGCCGATAACCGCAAAACGGCGCTCACCCCATCGTCTTCGAATGCCCCAATGGCCACTTGTCCCCAGGTTCAGCGCGACCGCCTGCAGACATACGTTCTGAGCGGCGTGACCGGCCTCGAGGTGGACGTACCTGACGCCGCGCTCTCCGTATTTGCCGGTCGTCCGCTCGTAAACCGCGGCAATCACCAGCACTGCGGCTGCGTTCCTCACCGGCGCTTGGCGCAGTGTCATCTCGTACAGCTCGGCCCGCCGATCCCTCTACGAAGTCTACTGACAGGGCGGCTGGGCCAGCTTGGCCCCTGCCAGCAACGCCCCTGGGGCCCGGGCGACGGCGCGCCCTTGGCCGAACTGGACACTACCCGTGCCAGCCGCTGGCTGGAACGTGATCCACCCCGGCCCGGCCACCGGCCGGAGACTTTCACCAAGCTGGCCCACTTCCTGGGCAGCGAGGCGGGTATCCCGCCTGGTCTTCAAGAGCCCATGATCCTGGATCTCATGGCCCTCCGGGCCCGTTTCTGCCCCCAGGTCGGGACCCTGGCCACCGGCCAGATGCCGCTCGCGGCCATGCACGTCAAGACGGGCCGGAGCCTCGGACAGCCCAGCCGCCACCAACGGCTGGCTCCAGTGGTGGTCAGCCTGCTGGCTGACGGGGATGGTCATACCTTGCGTTACCGTCCCCCGACTAGCTATGAGGGATTTCTGGCCCTTTGTGGCCGGCGCATGGCCCCGGGGTACTAACCGAGGCCTACATCCAGGACGGCCTGCTGTCATTCGCGGAGCTGCAGTGGATCTTCCTGGCCTCCATCGGGACGGTATCCCGTGCTCGGGCGTGGGGAACACTTGATTAACGAGTATCTCGACCTCATCACCCGGTACCTCAAGGATACCGACACTATGCGGGAGTACCTCCGAAAACAAGGAGTGCAACTACCTTCTAAAGTTGCACGTAGCGGTTGACAGGGATGGCATACTTTGTGGTATAATTAATATGATATGGTAATAAAGCGATAAAGAATTCTGTTACGCGAGGGAGGAGGCGCTTGGCGTATGCTAAAGAAATTGCTACTGTTGTTCACTTTATGCTTGGCTGTTGCTGTTGGTGCCGCTTACTTTTGGCTTTGGCCAATGGCGCAACAATACTTAGGGTGGACTTAGGCGGGTTCACTGAATATTTACGTTCAACGATGGGTCATAAAACTAGAAGGGGGGATCGCTATGGTAAGAAAGCCAAGCGAGCAGGAAGAAGAATATTTTGCTCGGTTAGAATTTGAGAAGTTGAAGAAACTCGAAGGGGAAAAACAAAGGGGGCTTACCGAAGCAGAAAAGAAGAGATTAATAGAGCTCCATTACATGCAGTGCCCAAAATGCGGTATGAAACTTATCGAGATGGACTACAAAAGGCTAAAAGTTGATAAATGCTCAGAATGCGAAGGAATATGGCTTGATGCCGGAGAACTTGATGCAGTAGCCCAACTGGAAAAATCCGCTATTGATAAGTTCTTTGGTGTTTTTAAGAAATAGTTGATTGTTGTCATTTCCCACCCACAGTGGCAGCATAGCCAGGCCATTTTCCCACTCAGCGTGGCGGTAAAAGGGACTTAACGCCGCCAACCAGGGTGGCTTTATCGTGGATCTGTACTTTGCGCTGGACAATCGAGAAATAAATCTCGATTTGATTTAGCTAGCTACTTTGAGGATCAGAGCCTTCTTTAACGTGTGCAAAGCGCGCTTGAACAGCAGTGTCCGGAGAATGATTTACTATTTGAATCGAGAAGTACTCTGGCGCCCGCTGGACGACACTTATGCCGTGGCCGAACTTAGACTGCTCTTGCCTAAATGGGAAAGACCGCGCCGGTTCGTCTTCGTCCGGGAGAAGGTCAAAACCCAGTCCCATGTTGTTCCCGATCACTTTATGTGGATCAAGGCCCTGGCTTACAACCTGCTAAACTGGTTCAGACAGATCCTGTTACCCATAGATACCGCTCGTGCAGATGTCCACAATCAGGAGGATTATCTTTAGTGTGCCTGGGAACATCGTGGGCAACGGCCGTTACCGGCACATAAGACTGGCGGGGGAATCAGTGGCTAAGCTGGTGCTTTATGGATGCTAATAGGGCTGCGAAAGAAATTATCACAAACCCCTTTACAAAATCTGCTGGGGAAGGTAAGATAACCGCTGAAGGGGAGTAGCCAGTTTTTCTGAGGGCGTCAGTACGGCCATAAAGGGTCCGCTTTCAGGACGGCAGAATAGTCATAGTGTAAGGCCGCAGGCAAGACCTTCACGCCGAAGTTCGTTTTTGGCGTGAAGGTCTTTTATATTACAGCCCCTTCTGGGCAGCAAAAACCGGCCCGGATAGTGCTTTGTGCTTTCTTCGGATTTCCGGCCGTTTGCCCCGGGGGCAAAGCATAAAGCATGATTCCATAGAAAATGGCTCAATTTTCGGTTGATGAATACACGAAATGAGAAAGTGGAGGGTATATTATGCGCTGGCACCAAAAGGAAATAAGTCAAGTTATAGAAGAATTAGGCACGTCCCTGAATGGACTTTCACAAACGGAGGCACAGAAGCGGCTCGAGGAATACGGACCTAATGAACTACAGGAGAAAGAGAAAAAAAGTCCCTTCATAATGTTCCTTGACCAATTCAAGGATTTCCTGATAATCGTCCTCATCTGTGCAGCTGTAATAGCAGGCGTTGTCGGCAAGCCTATTGATGCGCTTGCGATTATAGCGATTGTCATTCTAAACGCGATTATCGGTTTTATTCAGGAATATAAGGCAGAAGAAGCGATGGCGGCCCTTAAAAAAATGGCAGCGCCAAAATCAACAGTCTTGAGAGACGGGGTGCCTTCCAATATTTTAGCTTCAGAAATTGTTCCCGGAGATATTGTGTTGCTTGAAGCAGGGCAAATAGTACCAGCTGATATGAGACTTGAAACAGTAAATATGAAGGTAGATGAAGCTGCCCTGACAGGAGAGTCGGTCCCGGTCGAAAAACATATAGCACCACTCCGTGATAAACATCTACCACTTGGCGACAGGAAAAATGTGGTGTATCAGGGAACCATAGTCACCTATGGGAGAGGGGTTGGTGTTGTTGTAGCGACAGGCATGGAGACCGAGATGGGAAAGATTGCCACCATGCTTCAAGAAGAAAAGGACGTAAAAACCCCCCTTCAGCAAAGGCTTGTGGCCTTTGGTAAGAGGCTTGCCATTGCAATTCTGGTTATATGTGCCATAGTCTTTACAGCAGGCCTAATCAGGGGTGAGCCTGTAACTCTTATGTTTTTGACGGCTATAAGTCTTGCGGTTGCCGCCATACCGGAGGCATTGCCTGCAGTCGTTACTATAGCCCTTGCCCTCGCTGCAAAAAAGATGGCAAAGCAGAACGCACTCATAAGAAAACTTCCTGCTGTAGAAACCCTCGGTTCTGTTACATATATATGTTCTGATAAGACAGGCACACTCACTTTGAATAAGATGGCGGTTGAAGAGATATGGATGGACGGGAAATTAGAAAAGGGGTCAGGGGTTCAAGGGGTTGAGTGGTCAAGTGAAAAAACTCTTGAACCTTTGAATCCTCGAACCCTTGAATCCTTATTTTTCACTGCCCTTGCCTTAAGCAACGACGCACAGGTTGATGCTGACGGCAATCTCATAGGTGACCCCACAGAAATTGCCCTTTTTAACATTGCAAGGGATAAAGACTTCGACAAGAAAGAACTGGAAGATAAATTCCCCCGCGTTACAGAAATTCCCTTTGATTCTGACAGAAAATGCATGACCACTATACATAAGACAGGAGTTAGGAGTCGGGAGTCAGGAGAAAAAGCCGAATTTATATCCTTTACCAAAGGTGCGATTGAGGTTTTGATTGAACAGGCTGATAATATCCTTGCATCTGAGGGATTAAAAGAGCTGGATAAAAATGAAATTCTCAGAATAAGCGAAGGGATGGCTGCTGATGGTTTAAGGGTATTAGGCGTTTGCATGAGAAGATGGGATGCTATGCCAGATGATATTTCTCCTGAAAATATAGAAGCAGGTCTTACTATTTTAGGTCTTGTGGGATTGATGGACCCGCCGAGGGAAGAGGCAAAAGAGGCAGTGGCTTTATGTAAGACAGCAGGTATAAAGCCGGTGATGATTACGGGAGACCATCCCCTTACAGCAAGGGCAATAGCAAAGAGACTTGGAATCCTTGATGATGATACAAGGGCAGTAATCACCGGAAGAGAGCTCGAGAAGGTATCACTGGAAGAATTTGAAGAAAGGGTTGAGCATATAAGGGTTTATGCGAGGGTAGCTCCTGATCAGAAATTAATGATAGTGAAGGCGCTTCAAGATAAGGGACAATTTGTTGCCATGACAGGAGATGGTGTCAATGATGCGCCAGCGATTAAAAGGGCGAATATAGGCATAGCAATGGGTATTACAGGGACAGATGTGTCAAAAGAAGCATCTTCCATGATACTTCTCGATGATAATTTTGCAACAATTGTCAGGGCTGCAAAAGAGGGAAGACTTGTCTATGACAATATACTGAAATTTATCAAATACTCCATGACCTCAAATGCAGGTACATTATGGGCAATATTCCTTGCCCCATTTTTTGGACTTCCTCTACCTTTACTTCCGCTCCAGATACTGTGGATGAACCTCCTTACAGACAGCCTTCCAGGTCTTGCCCTTACAGCAGAACCTGCTGAAAGAGATGTGATGAAGAAACCCCCAAGGCATCCTGATGAAGGGGTGTTTGCTCATGGCAGAGGTTTTTATATAGTCAAATTCGGACTGGTCATTGGTATAACAGCACTTCTTTTCCAGGCATTTGCTATAAAGGAGGGCATGCCATGGCAGACAATGGTATTTACTGCCCTCGTAATTGGTCGGATGGCTGTTGCTATGTCTGTTCGTTCTGATTATGATTCGCTATTTAAAATAGGATTCTTTAGCAACAAGCCCCTTTTAGGTGCTGTCCTTTTGACCTTTACTCTTCAGATGACTGTCGTATATATGCCTTTTTTGAATCCAATATTTAAGACTGAGCCTTTGGCTTTGAGCGAGTTGATGGTTACACTGGCACTATCAGCTGTAGTATTCTTTGCCATGGAAATAGAAAAATTGACAAGGAGGAAGAAGGCTGTGCGTAACTGATTGATTCAAGCCCAATCACCTAGAGGCTGACTTGGGGTTCGCGGCGTCATAAAACTCCAAAAGTCATTCTTCGCTGCGCGGTTAGCCTCTTCATCGAAGGCGCATTCGATATCATAGCCAACGTCGTGAAATAGTGATGCCGCCATGTCAAGAACATAAGAAGAGTGTTTGGGTCGCTTGGCTGCTTTTTGCCCTTTACGCAGGTTTCTATGTGTGGCTAATGCTATTAGTGCTAGGTCAAAAATGAGTCAGAATGGGTCAGGGGACGGCAGACGTGCCCGCCAATAACGACAAGGGACGCCAGCTATGCTATAATGGCTTATGAGTTGACTGACTAGAAGGATAAGGAGAGTGGTATTCCCTTTATGGACGATCCCTTTTCATTAGGGTTGCTAAGCATCCTAGCCCTGTTCCTGGTCTTGATCCTGGTCCTCTTAAATGCGCTCTTCGTTGCCGCCGAATTTGCGTTCGTTAAAGCAAGGCCTGCCCGAATTACCAGTTTGGCGTCTTCGGGTAGTTCTCTAGCTTCTTCAACCGTGATATGATGGATTAAACAGCCATGTTCATTCGTACAGTCACCGTCAGGGGCGTACGTCACATGCACATCGTACATACCTATCGCCAGGGATACAAGACCAAACACCTTACCATTGTTACCCTGGGCCGTTATGATCAGAACCGGTTTGAGGAGGTACAAGCCCTTCTTCGGAACTGGCAACGGCTTAAGCGATCACAGGTAGTAGTTGATGAAGTGAATGGTGTAGACGCCCCGGTTCCGGGCGGAGGATGCCCGCCAAGTGTGGTCTGGAAATATGGTCGACGTAACCGGTCTTGAAGGAGGGCGTGGCAATGGGAAGAGCCAAGGAATACCGGCAACGCCTAAAGTACCAGGTGGCCTCTACCCGCAAGAAGACCCTCGAGAGCCTGCTCGCGGTTCGTTTCACCGAAGAACTAGGAATGAGTGAGACCGAAGCCCGTCTCCTGGGGCACCGGGTGAGCAAGTGGATCCTTACCCAGCCCGGTGTACGTGGCCCCAACCAGATCAAGTTCGCGGCCATCGCCGGACAGGAGTCCTTTTCCCGCCGACACCGGATGCCAAAAACCATTCGTTTGACGCTATACGACACAGAGGATCTGGATCTCGAGCTCGAGTTCGGATTGGCCACAATGCAAATGGGCCGTACCCTTCGCCTCATCGAAGAAGCCCACCGCCAGGACGCCCTCTTGGGTGCCAAGCAGTTGACCCTGCTGTGCAATATCACGCCCACATCTCTCCGGCAACGTCTGCAAAAGGTGCGCGAAGCAGGGATCTGGGCTCCCGTGGCGGGGCTTTCCCGTGTCGCACGCGAACGGGGTGGGCAACTGCGTTCCACCTGGCTCCTGAGCAGATACCTGGCGGGGGAAAATCTTACCGACCTTAGAATAACGGCAGCCATTTCCAGGGATCGTTTACGTGATCTATTTGCCCGTTTCAGCTATACGGCACGCCTTGTGTTGGCCGGAGATTTTCAGCCGCAGGAACCGGAAGAAACGGCGTGGGCATCTCTTGTACAGGCTACCCCACCTGAACGGTTAGCTCCTTTGCTTGATGAGCCTGGTATTGGTTCGACCACCAACGACTGGTCCGCTTTTCGAACAGGGCTGGAACAGGATTTTGCCCTCTCCCCAGTTAAGCTCAGGGCCATCAGGGAGATCGTCGAAGAGCTTATGGCCACCCTGTCCGCCTCACGTCCGGACACAGACGTGGTGTACTGGGCGGTGGCTAGTACCGAGCCCGCCGGCAAGCCCCTGGAAGCCTGCCGACTCGTACCGATCACTCTGACCTTGTACGACCCTCGAGACATCCCGCCACCTGAGGTCGACCGGGATTTAAACCGGGTGAGCGGTGTTAAGTTGGAGAAGGTTGTCCGCTACGCCACCCAGGCCAAGCGGGGCGGCGCCTACCTTACCTACGCCGACCTGAGCTACCTCCTAGGCATTCACCCTGAGGCCATCGCGCGGCTGGTGAAGGCTAATCCAAAGGTCGTGGTGCCCTTGCGGGGGGCCGAATGCGACATCGGACGCGGGGTTACCCACCGGAAAAAGATCGTCCAGCTGTACATGGAGATGCACACCGAAACCGAGATCGTCTCCCGTACAGGGCATTCCTACGAGGCCATCGAGAACTACATCAAGGAGTTTGCCGCCGTGCTGGTGCTGGCCGAGCGGGGTCTCACCGCCCCCCTGATCCGCCGAGTCACCGGCCGCTCGATGAAACTCGTGAACACATACCTGGAACTGGTACGAGAATATGCGGGTAGCACGTATGCCTTTCGCCTACACCACCTGCGCAAGGTTTTTCAGCTCCACGAAGCGGAGATTAAAAAAAACTTCTACCGGGGGTAGGACAATGAACCGCCACGAACTCTACCGCCCCCTTATGGATCGGTCTTTGGAAAACTACCAGGTGCAGTACCTGGCACGCAAGTACGACTTCGGTAAGGAGTCCCTAGTTGCACACCTGCTGGTCAAAGAGATCAACGGCCGGATGGACGAGGCCGAAAGTGTACTGGGGATCGAGCGGGTCAGGCCGTTTGAACTCTACGTGCGTGAGGGGCGACGGGAAGCGAGACTGCCGCTGTTTCAGTCCGCCTATCTGAAGCCGATTCTGGCCGGTGGTGACTTTCGGGAGGCGCGTGCTTTAACGGTTAAGGAGTGCCTGAAGCGCTACCGATTGGTCTCCCCGAAAGCCGCTAAGGATGACGTCCTGCGGATCATCAATCCCTGGGCCCTGGTACGTAGGCGGGGACCGTCTTCCTACGCTGGGGCGCTTTGCTCCACTCGATCCGCCTACGATCCGGAAGATGCTGCGTACTGGAACAAGATGATCGAAAAGATCCGTCCGGCGCCGCCTACCGAACGCTTACAAGGTCCGGATCTTCTGGCGCCAGGCCGTCTCTTGCAGTCACTTACGGAATACACGACCCGGGAGGCCGGTCTCGGGCCGGTGGTCGCCCGTCAACTGGTGGAAGAGGTCATCACCCTGCGCAACATCTGCTGCCCGCGCATAAGGGAACTTAAACCTGGAGAGATGCCGCTCGTGGTGACCCACGTGAGCGCCAGGCTCTCGGAGGACCGTGCGACCCGTTTCAGACGACTCGCCCCGGTGATCATCACTGTTTGGACACCCGAAGAACTAGTCAACCCGCCGCAGGATGTGCGGGAGTGCCTGGAGCTATTGAAAAGGCGTATCGTGCGAGTGTGCTTTGAGGCCTACCGCCAGAACGGCCTCCTGACCCTCATGGATCTGCAGTGGGTCTTTCAGCTTCCGTCTGTACGTATCTCTGAGCTGATCCGGAGTGTCCAGCGGGAGCACAATCTAGTCGTGCCCACGCCAGGCACCATCCTGGACGCGGGCCGCAGCATGACCCACAAGGACGTGATCGTCGGGCTGCACCTGGAGGGCTACACCGTCAAAGAGATCGCCCGGATGACCTATCACTCACCAAAGGCGGTGGACAACTACATCGGCACCTTTGAGGCGGTGCTGATCCTGTACCTGTTTGGGCTGCCGCCGGAGCTGATGGTACGGATTCTAAGAAGGGGCCGGTCGCTCATCAACGAGCATCTGGTGCTGGTGCGAGAGGTCTACCGGGACCACCATGAAATCAAGCAATACCTAGTGGCACAGGGGGTGAAAATTTAATCCATCATATATTGACAATTTCAACTTTGACACCCTGCCCCATGGAAATCCAGTGAACTCAAGGCTTTCAGGGCATGTAAAAGAGACGTACCACTACATTCCCCCAATATATGCCAGTGCTTAGCGGTTAGTCGGTGTCACGTGCTGCGGGGGCCGAATGCCAAGTACCCGAAACGCTTCGTAAGCATTGCCCGGCAACTCCGTACGGCAGAGATAGGTCTGGTCGTCTAAGGTAAGCTCAACCGCCCGTAACTGCTGCAAGTCACGAATCAACTGTGTATACTCGACCTGGCTTTTCGCCAGCTTCAAACTGCGCTGGAGTGCTGATTCCAAGACCAGGGCCAGGAAGCAGACCATCACGTGGGCCCTGACTCGGCGGTCTTTCCAGTGGTAAACCGGCCGGAGATCCAGGGTGGACTTGAGCTCCCGGAAGGCCTGTTCCACCCGCCACAACTCTTTGTACGCCGTAGCGGCTTCGTCCGCAGATAGCGCCGAATTGGTGCGCAGGGCGTACTTCCCATCGTAGCGGGCCTCTTCTTTTAGGACCTTCTGATCGATTACCGCCTGGGTCTTGTCCACCTTCAGGTAGCGCCGATACCCGCGGTTACCGATCAGGGACTTCGGCCCGTCGGACTGGAGTTTCGCTTCCAATTTGCGAACCATCTCCTCCCGAACGAGACGATCCCGCTTGGCCTCTTCCGGATTGTAGCAGACGATGTACCGGTCGACCTCGTGCCAGACTTCTTTGACCTGGAGGTTCTTCTTGACGATCCGGTAGCGGCCACCAGTCTTTAGAACTGCTTTCACGGCGCTACTCCGACGCATCTTGACACCGACGATGTACTCGATGTGCGCCAGATCAAGTTCGTCTAGCAATTGGGGACTAACCATACCCCGGTCGGCGACAAAGATTACTCTGCGTAACATGAAGCGATCCCGGACATCCTTGATGGCCTCCTTAAAGGTGTCGATGTCGGCCATGTTGCCGGGAAAGACCTGGTGGGCGATGGGAATTCCCTCCCGGGTCATCAGCAGGCCCACGACGATCTGTGTCCGATCCGGGCGATGGTCTTTGGAATGACCGTAATCCGCCATCCCGTCCGGCCCTACACCTTCAAAATAAGTGGAGGTGCTATCCC
>Ga0048257_100292_pt1 | contig 13155 bp, 14 predicted proteins | sample SubbioWold_Dec13_FD_54351 | JGI IMG/M metagenome (GOLD analysis project Ga0048257, IMG submission 54351) | Serpentinite rock and fluid subsurface biosphere microbial communities from McLaughlin Reserve, California, USA - CSWold_Dec13... | ecosystem: Environmental > Terrestrial > Deep subsurface >...
CTCTGATTAAGCTTGGAGATGCTTGTGGATAAGTGCTCATAGTGTTATTATAGGTTATATGGCTTTTTTTAGGGGATGGGGTACGCAATGAGGTGTCGGGAGTGCGGCTACTATTCGCCGCGCTGGTTGGGGCGCTGTCCGGGCTGCGGTGAGTGGGAAACCTTCGTGGCTGAGGCATCGGGTAAGCAGAAGAAAACCACCAAGGCAGCGGGCGGAAGCCCGACTGCTGTGCCGATACCCCTGAACACCATCCCGGTTGACGAAGAGAGCCGATACTCCAGTGGCATTGCAGAGTTGGATCGGGTACTGGGGGGCGGCCTAGTGCCGGGCTCGGTCGTGCTGGTCGGGGGTGACCCCGGCATCGGCAAGTCCACTCTCCTTCTCCAGTCCGCCCATCACATCAGTCGTTTCTCGCCCGTTCTCTATGTTTCCGGAGAGGAATCGGGACTGCAGGTTCGACTGCGGGCTGAACGTGTGGGAACCCTGGATCCGAACCTCTATTTGGCTTCCGAAACCGATATCGAGGTCGTGGAGCAGCATATTGAAGCCCTTAAGCCGCGGGTCGTGGTTATAGACTCCATTCAGACGGCTTTTTACTCTGAACTAGCTGCGGTTCCCGGGAGTGTCGGACAGGTTCGGGAATGCACCCTCCGGCTGACACGCGTAGCCAAGACCACCGGCATCCCGATTCTTCTGGTTGGGCATGTTACTAAGGAAGGGCTCCTGGCCGGACCGCGCACCCTGGAACACATGGTGGACACCGTCCTTTACCTGGAGGGGGAACGCCATCACTCCTTTCGGATTCTGCGCGGGGTAAAAAACCGCTTTGGATCAACCAATGAAATAGGCATCTTTGAGATGACGGCCAAGGGGTTGGCGGAAGTGGCTAACCCGTCCCGTTTGTTTCTGACTTCCGGGAGCAAGCCGGTATCCGGGGCCACTGTGGTATCCAGCTTGGAAGGTACACGCCCGCTTTTCGTAGAGATCCAGGCCTTGGTGACTCCAACCGGGTTTGGCAATCCCCGCCGGATGACTGCGGGTGTGGACTATAACCGAGTGATACTGATGGCCGCAGTACTCGAAAAGCGTGTGGGTTTGGGCCTCTCCAACCAGGATATCTATGTCAATGCGGTCGGCGGTGCCAAGCTCATGGAGCCGGCAGTAGACCTGGGCATTGCCCTGGCGCTCGCCTCCGGTTTTCGCGATGTTCCTCTGGAGCAGGGTGTGGTGGTTATCGGGGAGGTCGGTCTGACCGGGGAGGTACGCCCGGTTCGGGGAATCGACCAGCGCTTGCGCGAGGCGGCGAAACTGGGCTTCAGAAAAGCAGTGGTGCCTGAGGCCAACCGCGGCGACCTGTCTTTCGCGGGAATGGAGATCGAAGTGGTATCTACGGTTGCCCGGGCCTTGGATCAGTTGATGCGTAGTTGAGGAAGGGGTAAGGATGTGCGAGACGAAAGAGCTGAAGAAGAACTACTGAGAATTCTACGGATCGTGGCCCCGGGTACTCCCTTGCGTGAAGGGCTGGAGCATATCGTGCGGTCGGAAAGCGGAGCCTTAATCCTGATCGTGGATCGGCCCGAGGTAATGGAAATCGCCGAGGGAGGATTCCGCCTGAATGCCGATTTTTCGCCGGCCAAACTGTACGAGTTGGCAAAGATGGACGGATCGATCATCCTGGATCAGGAGATTAAAAAAATCTTAGCTGCGAACACTCAGCTCGTCCCCGATTTGGGTATTCCTTCGAATGAGACCGGTATTCGCCACCGCACCGCCGAACGTGTGGCCAGGCAGACGAACGCCATGGTTATTTCCATCTCCGAACGGCGGGGCGTGATTACGATCTACAGGGGTTCGATGAAGTACGTCCTGCGCGACCTCGAGGTGATCTTCACCAAAGCCAACCAGGCATTGCAGACGCTGGAGAAGTACCGAGCGGTGTTAGACAAGGTGTTGACCAACCTGAGCATCACCGAGTTTGAAGACACCGTAACCATGTACGAGGTCTGTAAGGTCATCCAGCGGATGGAGATGACCAACCGGGTCGTTAGAGAGATCAGGAAGTACATTGTTGAGCTTGGAACGGAAGGCCGGCTGATTACCATGCAGCTGGAAGAACTGGTCAGCAACGTGGAGTCTGAAGGGCTCCTGGTTATTCAGGACTACTCCCTGGTGCTGGAGGCCAAATCAGCCAGACAGATTATGAATGTGATCGAGTCCTGGTCCAGCGAGGATCTTCTGGACCTGCCTCTGATTGCCCGTGTCCTGGGCTATACCGGCGGCAGTACCATCGTCGAGCACGACGTTTCGTCACGGGGTTTCCGCATTTTGAGCAAGATCCCCCGTTTGCCGGTGCCGGTGATCGAGAACCTGGTGTTATCTTTCGATAGTCTCAATCGAATTTTAAACGCCACTCTGGAAGAACTGGACGAGGTTGAAGGAATCGGGGAGACTCGAGCCCGCTCCATTAAAGAGGGGCTTAGCAGATATTGGAATCAGTTATTGCAGGAGCGATATCGCTAAATACTAAGAATGGGTCGCTCATGATCCCGTTTTTGACAGTAAAAGCTAGTTTGTGGTACAATTAGCTTCAGAGGGGTATCGGGAGGTGGCAGATTGTTTAGAATTGGAGACAAGGTAGTGTACCCTATGCATGGGGCCGGAGTGATTGAATCGATAGAAGAGAGAGAGATCCTCGGAGAGTTTAAACAGTATTACGTGCTTCGCCTTCCTATCGGAAATATGAAAGTGATGGTACCCACCTCCGGTGGTAAGGATGTAGGCCTGAGGCAGGTAATCAACCAGGAGGAGGTCCAGCAGGTCTTCGGTCTTCTGAAAGAAGCTGTGACCAATATGCCGGGCAACTGGAACCGCAGGTACAGGGCCAACCTGGAGAAGATAAAGAGCGGGAACATCTTCGAGGTGGCCGAGGTGGTGCGAAACCTGGCACGCCGGGAAAGTGAAAAGGGACTCTCCTCCGGGGAGAAGCGGATGCTGGAAAGTGCGAGGCAGATTTTGATTAGCGAGTTGGTGTTAGCCACCGAGATTGAAGAAGACAAGGCCCGGACGATGCTGGAGGAAATGTTTGCTTGAAACTGGCGGAAAATTCGCCAGTTTTTTATTTGAGGACTAAAACGGTAAATAGTATAATGTACACATATTTAAACGGAAGGAAGGAGGTGAAACAGTAATGATTCGTAAGGTTGCCTATGGTTTTATTGTCCTGGCCTTTATCGGGGCCGGGATCGCAGCAGGTTTTTTCCTGGTTGGTAGTGATTACTTCGTCCGGACGGTCAGCCTGGGTCTGGCTGCACTTTCAGTCGGCCTCGGCCTGGCTCTGGGTGTGGTGGCGGCGCCCCAGATTATTAATGTGGCCGTATCACTGACCACGAAGACTGTTGATTCTTTGCAGAAGATACCGCTTCAGGATCTGTTGATTGCTTCATTTGGACTTATACTGGGTTTGTTTATTGCCAATCTTATCGGTTCCGTGCTTAACTTCCTCGGTCTCATCGGTCAGGTGATCTGGATCGCGATCACCATCTTCTTGGGTTATCTGGGTCTCAGTGTGGCGCTGAAAAAGCGGGAGGAGATCGGCGCTTTTCTGAGTAGCATCCCCTGGCTATCCAAAGAAAAGGCCACGAAAGGCGAGGCCAAGCTTCTGGATACCTCAGCGATTATCGATGGTCGTATCGCTGACTTGTGTGGAACCGGATTTCTGGAAGGGACGCTCGTGATCCCGAACTTTGTGCTTGACGAGCTCCAGCACATCGCTGATTCCAACGAGGCTTTGAGACGGAACCGCGGCCGGCGCGGCCTGGATATTCTGAATTACATCCGCCGTAAGGCTGAAGTCAAGGTGCAGATCTACGAGAACACCAAGGGTTTGGAGGATCTGCCGGACGTGGATACCAAGTTGGTGCGTTTGGCCAAGCGCCTGAACGCGAAGATTATCACCAACGACTTTAACCTAAACAAGGTTGCGGAGATCCACGGTGTAAAGGTGCTCAATGTCAATGAATTGGCCAATGCCTTAAAGCCGGTTGTGCTTCCGGGCGAGGAGATGGTTGTCCAGGTAATCAAGGACGGTAAGGAAACCGGTCAGGGTGTGGGTTACCTTGACGACGGGACGATGATCGTGGTGGACGGCGGAAAGCGCCACATCGGTCAGACCATAAAGGTGATCGTGACCAGTGTACTTCAGACCACGGCCGGGCGGATGATTTTCGCCAAGCTCAAGACCGGGAAGCGTGACGATTACCGGGAAATCCAAGAGGTGAACGCCGTTGGCTGATGTTTTCGGCGTGATTGTCGCGGCCGGTCGGAGCATCCGGATGGGCCAAGGTTTACGCAAGCAGTTCCGGTTGCTCGCCGGTCGCCCTGTACTGGCACACACACTCGATGTCTTTGAACAATCGGCCCTGATTCAGGGCCTTGTTCTTGTTGTGCCCCCCGGGGAGGAGTCCAGGTGTCGGGAGGCAATTGTGAAAGGCCTCGGATACCGTAAGGTGCTGGCTGTGGTTCCGGGCGGTGAATCACGCCAGGAATCGGTCTGGGCCGGTCTGTCCGCCCTGCCACCCTGCGGTGTGGTACTAATTCACGATGCGGTCCGGCCTTTTGTTTCGGACAAGCTTCTAGACGACCTGATCCGCGCGGCACGGGAGGTTGGCGCGGCGGCTCCGGCAGTCCAACCCAAGGACACCATCCGGGAAGCCTCTGAAGCGGGCTACGCCGGACGGACGCTTAACCGTGGCAGTCTGCGCCTGATCCAGACCCCCCAGGCCTTTGATTACCGCTTGATCCTGCGGGCGCACAGCGCGGCACGGGAATCCGGATTTTTGGGCACAGATGATACTTCGTTAGTGGAGCATATCGGGCACGAGGTCGCGATCGTGGAGGGTGACTACCGGAATTTTAAACTGACCACTCCGGAAGACTTTCTGTTTGCCGAGGCTTTGATGGGGGGGCTCTTCTTGCGTACTGGAATCGGCTATGACGTCCACCGCTTGGTGACCGACCGGAAACTCATCCTGGGTGGCGTGGTAATCCCCTATGAGCGGGGTCTTCTGGGACATTCGGACGCGGATGTGTTGATTCACGCGATAATGGATGCCCTGCTCGGTGCTGCGGGACTCGGTGATATCGGGCAGCACTTCCCGGATACCGACCCGACCTATGAAGGTATCTCCAGCCTGGATCTGCTGTCCAGAGTGGGGTCACTGTTGAACGCTCTCTCCTTCCAGATCGCGAACATCGACGCGGTGGTGATTGCCCAGGCACCGCGCCTGGCCCCATTCATCCCTCAGATGCGGGAAAACATAACGCATACGCTCGGACTCAGGCCCGATCTGGTCAACATCAAGGCCACCACTACGGAAGGCCTTGGGTTTATCGGAACGGGTGAAGGCATCGCCGCTCAGGCCGTAACCATGCTGCAAGTCGTAGCCCGCACCTAGCTCAACAAAACTAAAAAACTAAAGCCTCGACTCCGTAATTCTGACAATTTGACTTCGACCCAAATTGTCTCAAGTTGTTGCACGTTATCAAGATGTGTATAATTAGCTATTGTAAAGAGGCCTGTTGACCTTATGTTTGTTTGTCATGGGGAGAGTGTTGGGCATTGTTCACAACCCTGCGTAAAGATGTTCAGGCTGTGTTTGAACGCGACCCGGCGGCGAAAAACCTGCTGGAGGTTCTGCTCTGTTATCCGGGCCTGCATGCTCTGATAATGCACCGCTTCGCGCACGCTGTTTACCGCAGGCGGTTATTTACCCTCGCCCGCCTGATGTCCCATTTCTCCCGGTTCATAACCGGGGTTGAGATTCACCCCGGGGCCAAAATCGGTGAGGGGTTCTTCATCGACCACGGAACGGGCGTGGTGATCGGGGAGACTACCGAGATCGGCAACAATGTTACCCTGTACCAGGGGGTAACGCTCGGGGGTACGGGTAAGGAAAAGGGAAAACGCCACCCCACCATCGGAGACAATGTCGTCGTCAGCGCCGGAGCTAAGATCCTGGGGTCTTTTGAGGTCGGAGAGGGCTCTAAGATCGGGGCCGGTTCAGTCGTACTGAACCCGGTACCGCCGAACTGCACCGTGGTCGGTGTGCCCGGCCGGATCGTGCGGCGCGAGGGGAGACGGGTCGACAGCATGGACTTGCGCCATGACCAAATGCCGGACCCGGTGGCTGAGGCCTTGGCCCTCCTGCAGGAAAAAATTGAAGCCCTGGAGAAGACTATAGTTGAGAATGAGCGAAGCTAGGGGGTTCCGTTTGTGGAGCTATTCAATACCCTTACCAGGCGCAAAGAGAAGTTCATTCCGGGTGAGCCCGGACGGGTCAAGATGTACTCTTGCGGTCCTACCACCTACAACTTCATCCATCTGGGAAACGCTCGGGCTTTGGTGGTCTTTGACACCATTCGCCGTTACTTAATCTACAAGGGTTACCGGGTGACCTTTATCCAGAACTTCACCGATATTGATGACAAAATCATTAAGCGCGCGCGAGAGGAGAACATGGATACCATCGCGCTCGCTGCTAAGTACGTGAACGAATACTTCACCGATGCCGACGCTCTGAATGTGATGCGTGCCGATGTGCACCCCAAGGTCTCCGAGCACCTGCCGGAGATCGTGGAGATGATCGGCCGGCTGATTGAACGTGGAATTGCCTACACCATCCCCGAAGGCGATGTCTATTTCTCAGTGCGCGATTTCCCCGGATACGGAAAGCTATCCGGGAGGTCGCTGGATGACATGCTGGCCGGAGCCCGAGTTGAAGTCGACCCGCGCAAGCGTGATGCTATGGACTTTGCCCTCTGGAAGTCGGCCAAGCCCGATGAACCGGCTTGGGACAGCCCATGGGGTCCAGGCAGGCCGGGCTGGCACATTGAGTGCTCAGCGATGTCCCTGAAGTACCTGGGGGAGAGCTTTGACATCCACGGGGGCGGGGCCGACCTGATCTTCCCGCACCATGAGAACGAAATAGCTCAGTCCGAAGGAGCCACGGGCAAACCCTTTGCCCGGTACTGGGTGCACAACGGGTTCATTACCATCCGTGAGGAGAAGATGTCCAAGTCGATCGGCAACATCTCCCTGGTGCGCGACCTGGTCAAGGTCTTCGAGCCTGCCGCGCTACGGTCTTTCCTGCTGTCCACCCACTATCGCAGTCAGTTGGACTTCGACCCCGGGAAGATGGACGCCGCGGTCAAAGGGGTAAACCGCCTGAAGACCTGCCTGAACTTGCTTGAAGAGGGCCTCACCCGGGCAGATGACAGTGTCGGAACGAATGTTGATTTGGAAAAGAGACTTGAAGAGTTGCGTGAACGCTTCGAGTCGGCGATGGACGACGATTTCAACAGTGCCTTGGCCCAGGCGGTGCTGTTTGATTTAGCGAGCGAGATCAACAGCTATCTCCACCAAACGGCGCAGCCCGAACAGGGAATACTACTGAAGGCGCGCACCCTCTTCACAGCCTTTAATGGGGTCCTCGGGGTATTTAGGGAGGAGAACGGGCGAATTGTCCTGAAGGAGGAGGCCGGTTCGGACGACCTCGTCGCCCAACTGCTCGACCTGATTATCGGAGTCCGCGAGGAGTCCCGCAAGAAGAAGGATTTTGCCACTTCCGACCGCATCCGCGACGAACTGAAGGCGATCGGGATCGTACTAGAAGACACCCCCCAAGGTGTCCGCTGGAAAAGAAATTAAGGGTCAGACTTATTTTAGAAAATAGAAAAACTTAACTTTTTAAGTCTGACCCTCATGGGGAGGATCTTTATGGGACGGAAGACATTGAAGGTTACCCTAGTACAACACACGGCTGAACCGGAGCGCTTGGCGGCCCTGGCCGGAAGGCGTTGCTATTCGGGATTGGATAACGCGAATTTGGTGCGTGAAGCGGGAGACAGAGACCCGGCCAAGTTCATCAGTAAGGTGGTCGGCATGGGTCACGTCACGATCATCGAACATGCTTCCTTCACCTTTGCGGTGGAAGGGGTTAGCCGTAGCCTGCTCGCCCAGATCACCCGGCACCGCCTAGCCAGTTTCAGCGTTCAGTCCCAGCGCTATGTGGGCGAGACCGCCTCACGTAACGCGGACGGGGTTTTCGATTACATTCTCCCTCCCCGCATTACGGCACTGGGATCGGAGAAAACCGCCGAGTTTGCCTGGCAGATGGCCCAGATCCAGGAGTGGTATGACGGTTGGGTACGGGATCTCGGTGGCGGTAGAGACGCGTTTGAGGACGCCCGGTTCGTGCTGCCGAATGCCGCCGAAACGAAGTTCATGCTCACTATGAACGCACGCGAACTACTGCATTTCTTCACACTCCGCTGCTGCGACCGGGCGCAGTGGGAGATTCAGGCACTGGCCGATGAGATGCTGTCCCTCGTAAAGGGAGTTGCCCCCACTTTTTTCACCAAGGCCGGTCCGGCTTGTCTGCGCGGCCCTTGCCCCGAGGGTGACCTGAACTGCGGGCGGATGAAAGAGGTACGGGAGAGATACCGGGCAGTTGCCGACTAAGGTTTGAAGAGTCCCTTTCCCAACTCGGGGAGGGGTCTTTTGTTTTGATTGGAGAATACACCTTGCTTTGCCGTACAAAAATATCATTCTGTAGACGACTTTTTCGTCAAGGTAGGAACATTGAAAGGATGTGACATCCATGCATTCTGAAGAATTCAGTGCTATCAACCTCAAAGAGGCCGTAGCCTACGCGGAAGGTTCAATCGTCAGTAAAACCCTGGTGGATAAGAAAGCGGGTACCCTGACTCTGTTCGCCTTTGATGCCGGGCAGGGTTTGAGTGAACACACGGCACCGTTTGACGCCGTGGTTCAGATCCTGGACGGGAAAGCCGGGCTGACCATTGGAGGCCAGGCGGTCGAGGCCGTGGAAGGGGAACTGGTAATCATGCCGGCGAATATACCGCATGCGGTGCGGGCGGATCAGCGGTTCAAGATGCTGTTGATTATGATCCGAGAAAAGTCGCCCATTTCGGTCTAACGATCGGCATACGAACGATGAAAATTTTTATGAAGAATTGCCTACGCAAACATAGGATCGGCTTTTGAATTTTGCATTCGGAACGGGTGGTTGAGCTGAGCGATAGCAATATTATCTTTGGCCGCAACACAGTACGGGAGGCCCTGCGCGCCCGGAGGCCGTTGAACAAAATCGTCCTGGCCCGCGGGATTACACCGCAGGTAAAGCGGGAACTGGTCTTCCTGGCCCGTGAGCAGGGGGTGCCGGTAATGGAAGTGGACCGGGTCAGGGTGGATGCCTTGGCCCCCGGAGCCGCGCATCAGGGCATCGTCGCCATTGCGGGGGAACAGGCCTACGTGGAAGTCGAGGACCTGCTCCGGGCCGATGGGATCCCCCTGATCCTGGTCCTGAATGAAATCCAGGATCCGCATAACCTCGGAGCCATCCTACGCACCGCCGAGGCAGCCGGTTGTACCGGAGCGATTATTCCCAACCGCCGGGCGGTCGGGGTTACGCCGGTGGTCGCCAAGGCATCCGCCGGAGCGGTAAATTACATTCCCGTGGCCAGAGTGGCCAATATCCCGCGAACATTGCGGTTTCTTAAGGAGGGCGGTCTTTGGATCGCCGGAGCCGATCCGGAAGGTGAGACCGTCTATTGGGAAGCCGACCTGAAGGGCCCATTGGCACTGGTCATTGGTGGGGAGGACACCGGCCTAGGACGGGTGGTCCGCAAGGAATGCGACTACCTGGTTCGGTTACCGATGGTCGGTCGGGTGGGTTCCCTGAACGCTTCGGTAGCAGCCGCACTCCTGATCTACGAAGTACTCAGGCAGCGCAGACAGGACAACCCGTAATGAAGGAATGGCTACTGGTCGACGGCTACAACGTGGTCTTCAATACTCCTGAATTGCAGGCTTTAGATTTAGCCCACGCCCGGGAGCGACTGGCGGTCCTCTTAGCCGACTATGCCGGACTAACCCGCCACCAAGTGATCCTAGTTTTCGACGCGCACCGGGTACCCGGCGGAGTGGGCGGGACCGAGTGGTTGAATCAGGTGGAGATTATTTACACGGCGGAGGGTGAAACGGCGGACAGTGTCATCGAGCGCCGGGTCGGTAGGTTAGTGGCCAACGGTACCGTGTATGTGGTGACTGCGGATTTGATTGAGCAGCGCATGGTCTGGGGGCAGGGTGCCTACCGGATACCACCCAGGGAGTTCTGGTCTCAACTCAAGGCCCTCAGACAGGAACACGGGCGATACCGGAAAGACCGTCCAGCCGACGAGTATCTTGAGAATCGGCTCTGCCCGGGTACCCGTGAGGCCCTCGAAGCATGGCGAAAGAAAAAACTTTGTGAATAGTCGCAACTCTTAATAGCTTGACTCGCCAACAGGTGGCCAGTATAATTATCCTTGTAAAGTTACTGGTACTATCCACACTTGGAGGCGATGATTTGAGCCTCAATAGCCCGCTCGATGTTGCCCCCAGCTACCAAGCCTTACATGACGAAGAAGTAGTCGAGTGTGCGCGTCAAGGCGACAGCCAAGCCCTGGAGTACCTTATCAACAAATACAGGCACTTTGTCCGAGCCAAAGCGCGATCCTATTTCCTGATTGGTGCCGACCGTGAGGACATCATCCAGGAAGGCATGATCGGCCTGTACAAGGCGATCCGTGACTTTCGGATGGACAAACTGTCGTCTTTTCGGGCCTTTGCCGAACTCTGTATCACCCGGCAGATTATCACCGCGATCAAAACCGCGACCCGGCAGAAACATATTCCGCTGAACTCTTACGTTTCCCTGAACAAGCCGATCTATGACGAGGATTCGGATCGGACTCTCCTGGACATCATCTCGGGGTCGAAGATCACCGATCCGGAAGAACTGGTGATCAGCCGGGAAGAGTTTGATGATATTGAGGAAAAAATCGGCGAACTACTTAGTTCGTTGGAGTGGAGGGTACTGATGTCCTACCTGGACGGCAAGTCCTACCAGGAAATTGCCGAGGATCTCGACCGCCACGTCAAGTCCATTGACAACGCCTTGCAGCGGGTCAAGCGTAAGCTGGAAAAGTACCTCGAGCGCCGGGAAGTCTGCTAACTAACTAAGGGACAGGCTCTGATTTGCCATTATCGAACCCCGGGTTGATCAATCAACCCGGGGTTCTGTTTGTTCTTGGGTGATCTCAAATGCATGAGCGGCGTATATACTGGTGGCATGGAAACAGATGACGGAGGCGTATAAAATGTCTGAGTTTTTGGTGGGAATGAATCGCCGTGTTCTTAAGGGCAAAGTGGCCGTAGTCACCGGTGCCGGGCGGGGACTGGGACGCGAAATCGCCTTAGCCCTGGCTTGGTTGGGCGCTGACATCGTGGTGGCGGAAATCGATAATAGCAGTGGGATGGAAACGGCGAAAAAAGTGGAAGCTTTAGGCCGGCGCTCCCTGTTCGTCCCGACCGACGTCGGCGAAGAAAGCAGCATCTACACTCTGGCTCTGAAGAGCATCAAGGCCTTTGGCGAGGTGGACATTCTCGTTAATAATGCGGCCCTGGCTCCGGTATCCGGCGTGGACAATACTGATGCCGCCTTGTGGGATCGGGTACTCGCCGTCAACCTGCGCGGTCCTTTCCTGCTTACTAAGGCCCTGTTCCCCGACCGGAGCAGGGGCGGAGAGCGGGTCGTGCTAAACATTCTGTCCGGGGTGGCTATGAATGCCTCGGGCCTTGAACAAATGGCGGCCTACAGTGCTTCCAAGGCAGGCTTGGCTTCCCTTACGGTGGTCCTGGCCCCGGAAATGGAACGGAAGGGTGTAGGGGTATGCGGGCTCTGGGTCGGGATGACGGATACACCGGGCGGGCGGGAAGCCTTCCGAAAGCTCTCTGGTGTTCTGGGGTTGTCCTATGAAGGCTTCCTGGCGCAGCTGACCGCCCCTGGTCAGGTAGCTGCTGCCGCCGCCTACCTGGTGGTCAACATCCAGGATTACCGTGGCACCTGTGTCGAAGAGCACGAGGTATGGGGACGTCTCGGGCTAACCAAGCTGCCGCGGTTCCGCCCTGAATCCTGGCCCTTGGAAGACAGCTTGGAGGATGCTCCGGCGCCCGCAGATCTGCCTTCCATCGCTCAAGAGGCTGAGGCGGTGTTACGCGGCCTTTTCGGCGTGGTGGACCAGATGGAGGAAGGCTTCAACCGGCTGCCCATGTTTTTCAGACCGATGGCAGTCAGCGCCCTGCGCAAGCAGTCCGGCCTGAACCTGAGAGAGTGGAGGGACTGGACTGAAGAGCTTCTGGCCGATGCCGTCGAACTGTACCATGCCGGGCAAAGCGGCGATCGGGATCTAATGGCCGAATCGGCGAGCCGTCTGGTGGCCGATGAGGATTGGGAAGGCGCGCTGCTGGGTTTGTCCGGTTACCTGAAAGGGATCCCTGAACAGGCCGCGCGATATATCAAGGATCAGAAAGCCCTGCGCCAATTGGCGGAGATCGCTTACGCGCAGGATAAGGCCGTACGGCGCACCCTACGCCTGATGCAGTCGATCTCATTACTGTAACCGCGGCATTGACGAGAAGGCGATTATTTGCTACCATTAGTCTTGCTTGAAACGTAGCGTTTCGGGTTTGGACGTGCCGACGTAGCTCAATTGGCAGAGCAGCTGATTTGTAATCAGCAGGTTGCGGGTTCGAGTCCCATCGTCGGCTCCACATAAATACAGGATCTGGTTAAAATATAGTTCTTGCTTCCGGGTGTCCAAATGTGATACAATAGTTCTGTTGACTAACGCGGGGTGGAGCAGCGGTAGCTCGTCGGGCTCATAACCCGAAGGTCGCAGGTTCAAATCCTGCCCCCGCAACCAAATACGTATTTTAGGCCCATATAGCTCAGTCGGCAGAGCGTATCCTTGGTAAGGATAAGGTCGGCGGTTCGATCCCGCCTATGGGCTCCACTTACATGCGGCGGTGTAGCTCAGATTGGTAGAGCAAGCGGTTCATACCCGCTGCGTCGGGGGTTCAAGTCCCTCCACCGCTACCAGTGTCCAATTAAAACCGGTACAAGATGACCGGTTTTATACGTTTAAGCCCATCTTTTTCTGCTTCCGGCAGGAGAATCGTCGACTCACAGCGAATAAACACCTTGGTTTTCTGGAAAAAGTAAATGAATAGCCAATTTATGGGCGCTAAGGAGG
>Ga0048257_101921_pt1 | contig 12684 bp, 10 predicted proteins | sample SubbioWold_Dec13_FD_54351 | JGI IMG/M metagenome (GOLD analysis project Ga0048257, IMG submission 54351) | Serpentinite rock and fluid subsurface biosphere microbial communities from McLaughlin Reserve, California, USA - CSWold_Dec13... | ecosystem: Environmental > Terrestrial > Deep subsurface >...
CGCAAAATGGGTATTACCGTGGCGGAAAAAGTATTTACCCGCCATGACATTTACATTGCCGACGAGTGCTTCCTCACCGGCACCGCGGCCGAAGTCATTCCCGCCGTTAAAGTGGACGGCCGCCCTATTGGCGCCGGCCAACCCGGGGAAATGACCAAAGAATTGATTGAAGCCTTCCGGGAGCTAACCAAATACGACGGCCCGCAAATTTTTGCCGATTAAACAAGTTTCTTAACAATAATGTGATAGAATCCACAGCAGGCCGGGCAACCGGCAAAAACAGCAAAACTTTACAAGGGGGTTTTAAAATGCGCAGCGACGCCATGACCAAAGGACTGGAGAAGGCCCCGCACCGTTCCCTGTTAAAAGCCCTGGGCTGCATCGACCAGGAGCTGGAAAGGCCGCTGATTGGGGTGGTGAACTCCTTCAACGAAATAGTGCCCGGGCACATTCACCTGCGGGAGATCGCCGGGGCGGTAAAAAGCGGGGTGCGCCTGGCCGGCGGGACACCCATGGAGTTTCCGGCCATTGCGGTGTGTGACGGCCTGGCCATGAACCATACCGGGATGAAATACTCCCTGCCCAGCCGGGAGCTAATCGCCGACTCAGTGGAAGTAATGGCCCGGGCCCATCCTTTTGACGGCCTGGTGCTGGTCACGGCCTGTGACAAGGTGGTGCCCGGCATGCTCATGGCCGCTGCGCGGCTGAACATCCCCGCCATCGTCGTCAGCGGCGGGCCGATGCAGGCCGGCAAATACAAGGGGCAAGACATTTCCCTGAGCAACATGTTTGAGGCCGTGGGCCAGGTCAAGGCCGGCAAGATGACCGCCGCAGAACTGGCGGAGATGGAAGAAGTGGCCTGTCCCGGCTGCGGCTCCTGCGCCGGCATGTTTACCGCCAACTCCATGAACTGCCTGACCGAGGCCCTGGGTCTGGCCCTGCCGGGCAACGGCACCATTTTGGCCACAACAGCGGCCCGGCGGCGCCTGGCCAAACTTACCGGCGTAAAAATCCTGGACCTGGTCCGGGATAACATCAAGCCCCGGGATATTATGACCCAAGCCGCCTTTGACAACGGCCTGGCCCTGGACATGGCCCTGGGTTGCTCCACCAACACCGTGCTGCACCTGCCCGCCATAGCCCACGAGGCCGGCATCAAACTGGACCTGGAGAGAATAAACGAGGTAAGCGGCCGGATCCCCAATCTGTGCAAACTCAGCCCGGCCGGCCCCTACCACATTCAAGACCTTGACGAGGCCGGCGGCGTCCAGGCCGTACTGGCCCAGCTGGCCCGGCAAAACCTGATTGACACAACTCTGCTCACCGCCAGCGGCAAAACCGTGGCCCAAAACATTCAGGGCCGTGAAGTCATCAGGCCCGAAGTAATCCGGCCGGTGGATGATCCCCACAGCCCCACCGGCGGCATCGCCGTCCTGAGGGGCAACCTGGCCCCGGACGGAGCCGTGGTCAAACGCTCCGCCGTGGCCGAAGAAATGCTGGTCCACAGCGGCCCGGCCCGGGTCTACGAATCCGAGGAAGAAGCCGTAGAGGCCATCATGGGCGGCGTCATCAACAAGGGTGACGTCATCGTCATCCGCTACGAAGGCCCCAGAGGCGGCCCCGGCATGCGGGAAATGCTCACCCCCACCGCCACCGTGGCCGGCATGGGCCTGGACAAAGACGTCGCCCTGATCACCGACGGCCGCTTCAGCGGCGCTACCCGGGGCGCCTCCATCGGGCACATCTCCCCCGAGGCGGCCGAGGGCGGACCCCTGGCCGCAGTGCGGGAGGGCGACATCATAGAAATCGACATCCCCAACTGCAGCCTCAACGTAAAACTAACCCCGGCCGAACTGGCCGCCCGGCTCCAGGAGTGGCAGCGCCCCGAGCCAAAAATAACCGGCGGCTACCTGGCCCGCTACGTCGCAGCCGTAACCTCGGCCAGCACCGGCGCCATACTGAAATAGCAGCACCTGAATGGGGTACCAAAGAAAATGCGGAGTCTAAAATAGATACCTTTTATGCCGGGGGCCGGTGTAAAAATAACACTGGCCCCATTACAAACCTACCTTATTACTTTCTGGAACGGAACACCATGATGCCCGGGGGTCGGTGCTTATCCGGAGCGCAGCGGAGCACCGGGTGCGGTGTCTAGCCCGTCATATCCCCAGAGGATGACCCCGAAAGGGCGTAAAGTAGCTTAACGGGTAATGCAGCAGGCGGGCAAAGCAAATAACTCACCGGGGTCAGAGAAAGTTGCGCAGCAAGCGAGGAATAACACCGGACCCTTTGCAAGCCTACCTAGATACCGATCAAGAACAGATTCTCATGATGCCGGGGGCCGGTGCTTATGCGGTAGTTTGCAGGCGAAGAATAACACCGGCCCCCAGGGAAGTCTAACTAGATATCCCGGCTAAACCACTAAAATAACGTGGTCTAATGAATTATATTCTTTAAGCAACAGCGAGTACTTACTTCACATAAATACAGAGCCCGGCAGCAGCCGGTCCGTAAAAATGGAGGTGGAAGGTGTGAAAAAGTCCGGAGCTGAAATACTAATTCAAAGCCTTATGGCCGAAGGTGTCGACACCATATTCGGCTATCCGGGAGGCCAGGTCCTGCCCATCTACGACGCTCTTTACGACGCCGACATCAGACATATCCTGACCAGACACGAACAGGGAGCGGCCCACGCCGCCGACGGATACGCCCGGGCCTCCGGCCGGCCGGGGGTATGCCTGGCCACATCCGGCCCCGGCGGCACCAACCTGGTGACGGGCATTGCCAATGCCTACATGGACTCGGTGCCCATGGTGGCCCTGACAGGCCAGGTACCTATGGCCATGCTGGGCCGTGACTCCTTCCAGGAGGCGGACATAACCGGCATAACCTTACCCATTACCAAGCACAACTATATAGTCAAAAACGTCGACGACCTGGCCAAAACCGTGAAAGAAGCCTTTCACATAGCCACCACCGGCCGGCCGGGGCCCGTACTCATAGACATTCCCCGGGACGTTTCGGCGGGCCTGACAGAATACGAAGAACCAGGCCCGGTGAACCTGCCAGGCTACCGCCCGGTGGCCGAACCGGATCAGGAACAGCTATTGCGGGCCGCCAGGGCGATCATGAAATCCGAGCGGCCCGTTATTTATGCCGGCGGCGGGGTAGTCAACTCCGGCGCCCACGAAGAACTGAAGCAACTGGCGGAAATGCTCCTGGCCCCGGTGGCCACCACCCTGATGGGACTGGGCGGCTTCCCCGGCGACCATCCTCTGGCCCTGGGCATGCTGGGTATGCACGGCAGCAAATACGCCAACTATGCCGTTTGCGAAACCGACTTGCTGATCGGGGTGGGCGCCCGCTTTGACGACCGGGTAACCGGCAAAATAGACGCCTTTGCCAGCGACGCCACAATCATCCACATCGACATTGACCCGGCGGAAATCAACAAAAACGTAAGGTGTAACATCCCCATCGTAGGGGACGTAAAAATCGTGCTGCAGCAACTGATCAAAACACTGCAGCCGCGTTTGCAAAGCGTTTGGCGGGACAAAATAGACCAGTGGAAAAAGGAGTACCCGCTGAACTTTGACAACAACGGCGCCCTCAAGCCGCAAAAAGTGATCCGGGAAATTTACAACGTAACCAAAGGCCAGGCCAGAATTGCCACCGACGTGGGCCAGCACCAGATGTGGGCCGCCCATTACTATACCTATACCAGGCCCCGCTCCTTTATCTCATCCGGCGGCCTGGGCACCATGGGCTTCGGCCTGCCGGCCGCCGTCGGGGTGCAGGCGGCCTGCCCCGATGAAACCGTCTTCAGTATTTCCGGGGACGGCAGCATCCAAATGAACATCCAGGAAATGATGACCGCGGTGAACTACGAACTGCCGGTCAAAGTGGCCGTCCTGAACAACGGCTTCCTGGGTATGGTCCGGCAGTGGCAGGAGCTGTTCTATAACCGCCGCTACTCCTATACCGAACTGGTTAACCCCGACTTTGTAAAGCTGGCCGAGGCCTACGGGGCGGAGGGACTCAGGGTGACCAAGCCAACCCGGGTGGTGCCCGCCCTGGAAGAAGCCCTGTCCATAAACAAGCCCGTGATGCTGGACTTCATCATCGAGCGGGAAGGAAACGTTCTGCCCATGGTTCCGCCGGGGGAAACCCTGGATAAAATGCTGGGCTAAAACAGGAGGGAAAGGTATGCGCCACACCTTAGCGGTATTAGTGGAAAACAACCCCGGTGTCCTGGCCCGGGTAGCCGGACTTTTTAGCCGGCGGGGCTATAATATTGACAGTTTGGCGGTGGGCCGGACAGATAATCCTACCGTTTCCCGGATGACCATAGTGGTGGAAGGGGATGCCCGGGTTTTGGAGCAAGTTACCAAGCAGCTGCACAAGCTGGTGGACGTAATCAAAATCAGTGACGTCACCTCCGATGAGTATGTTGACCGGGAACTGGTGATGATCAAGGTAGCGGCTGACCCAGCCCAGCGGGGCGAGATCATGCAAATTGCCGATGTCTTCAGGGCCAGAATCGTGGACCTGGGCAAAAAAACCCTGACCCTGGAATGTACCGGCAATGACGGTAAAATAAATGCCTTTGAGGAATCACTGCGTCCTTACGGCATCAAAGAGCTGGTAAGGACCGGTAAAATAGCTATGCTGAGGGGTTCCCGCTACACGGGACTAACCGTCAACGGAACAAAAGAGGAGGAATAATTGTGGTTAAAGTTTATTATGATCAAGATGCGGACCTGGGCGTACTGCAGGGCAAGATAATCGCCGTGGTGGGTTACGGCAGCCAGGGCCATGCCCAGGCCCAAAACCTCAAGGACAGCGGCCTGAACGTAGTGGTGGCCCTGCACCAGGGCAGCGCCAGCCGGGCCAAAGCCGAGGCAGCCGGACTGACCGTACTTACGGTGGCCGAAGCCGCCCGGCAGGCCGACGTCATTCAAATCCTGGTGCCGGACGAAATCCAGGCCGGCCTGTACAAAGCAGAAATCGGCCCCTGCCTCACCGGCGGCAAGGCCCTGATGTTCAGCCACGGGTTCAACATCCACTACGGCCAGATTGTGCCCCCGGCGGATGTGGACGTATTTCTGGTGGCCCCCAAGAGCCCCGGCCACATGGTGCGGCGGATGTACCAGGACGGTGTGGGCGTGCCCGGGCTGGTGGCCATCCACCAGGATGCCACCGGCAAGGCCAGGGAAATTGCCATGGCCTATGCCAAGGGCATCGGCTGTACCAGGGCCGGCGTGTTTGAAACCTCCTTCAAGGAAGAAACCGAAACCGACCTGTTTGGCGAGCAGTGCGTACTGTGCGGCGGTGTCAGCGAGCTGATCAAGGCCGGGTTCGACACCCTGGTGGAAGCCGGCTACGCCCCGGAAATGGCCTACTTCGAGTGCCTGCACGAACTCAAGCTGATTGTGGACCTGATCAACGAGGGCGGCCTTAGCTTCATGCGCTATTCCATCAGCAACACCGCCGAGTACGGCGACTACATGGTGGGCAAACGGATCATCACCGGCGAAACCAGGGCGGAAATGAAAAAGGTCCTGTCCGAAGTGCAAAACGGCGAGTTTGCCAAGCAGTGGATCCTGGAGAACCAGGCCAACCGCCCGGTGTTTAACGCCATCCGCAAGCAGGAACAGGCAGGCCAGATTGAGCAGGTGGGGGCTGAGCTGCGGAAAATGATGCCCTGGCTGAAGAAGTAGTCGTCGGGCGTCGGAAGTTGGGCGTCGGAAGTTGGGCGTTGGAAGTTGGACGTCAGGCGTCTGATTATAAAACTCATACAAATCTATCGCCGCCTTTGCAGCGCCGCCAGTCCGGTCCGAAACAAGCCGGGGTGCTGTCGGCGCGGAGCACTGGAGTGAGCGGTGATAACGCCGTGCCTTAACACCGGTTTCACTGAATATATACCTCCTGGCGCGCCTATAGAGATCTTGCAGACAGTAAGATAATGAATACGAGGCGGCCCGTTCGATAAACAAGAATGGGCCGGAGTGAACATATAAGTGAACATATAAGTGAACATATAAGGGGGGGAAGAGCTGTGGAAATCACTGCGGCGGAAGCCCTGGTCAAGTGTCTGGAAAAAGAGGGCGTAGATCTTATTTTCGGCTACCCCGGCGGGGCTGTCCTGCCGGTTTATGATGCCCTGTCCAAATCCAAAATCCGGCATGTCCTGGTACGTCATGAGCAGGGTGCGGTGCATGCGGCCGACGGCTACGCCCGGGTAACGGGCCGGGTGGGGGTGGTCATGGCCACCTCGGGCCCCGGGGCCACCAACCTGGTGACGGGTATCGCCAATGCCTATATGGACTCCATACCCCTGGTGCTGTTTACCGGCCAGGTGCCCACCAGCCAGGTGGGAACCGATGCCTTTCAGGAAGTTGACATAACGGGCATAACCCTGCCCATTACCAAGCACAATTACCTGGTTAAAGACGCCCAGAAGCTGCCTGCCATTATTAAAAACGCCTTTCACATCGCGTCCACGGGCAGGCCCGGCCCGGTGCTCATCGACCTGCCCCGGGATGTGGCCTCGGCCCTGATCAAGTTTCAGTATCCCGGGTCCGTAAGCCTGCGGGGCTTCAAGCCCGTACTCCGGGGTCATCCCGCGAAAATCAGCCAGGCCGCCAAGCTAATGCTTGAGGCCAGGCGCCCGGTGATCTATGCCGGCGGGGGCATCCTGAACAGCAAAGCCAGCGCCGAACTGCTGGCCCTGTCCGAAATGATCAACGCCCCGGTGACCAATACCTTCATGGGGCTGAGCAGCTTCCCCGGCGAGCACCCGCTGTTTTTGGGCATGCTGGGCCTGCACGGCACCCGCTACGCCAACCTGGCGGTAACCAATTGCGATTTGCTCATTGCCCTGGGGGCCAGGTTTGATGACCGGGTAACGGGCAAAATTGCCGCCTTCGCGCCCCGGGCCAAGATCATCCATGTGGATATCGACCCGGCGGAGATTGGCAAAAACGTGATCATAAATGTCCCCATCGTGGGGGATGTTAAAAATGTGCTCCAGTTCCTGCTGCCCCAGCTGGAGCCCCGCTCCAACCAGGAGTGGGCGGACCAGATCAAGGCCTGGAAGGAGCAGTATCCCCTTACCTACGGCAGTGACGGGTCCTTAAAGCCCCAGTGGGTGGTGGAGGAGCTGTACCGCCAAACCCGGGGTGAGTGTACCGTGGTTACCGATGTCGGACAGCACCAGATGTGGGTGGCCCAGTTTTATAAATTCAAGTATCCCGGCACCCTGGTGTCCTCCGGCGGGCTGGGTACTATGGGCTTTGGCCTGCCGGCGGCGGTGGGCGCCCAGCTGGGCAGCCCCGGTAAGCAGGTGGTTCTGGTTACCGGCGACGGCAGCATCCAAATGACTTTGCAGGAGCTGGCCACCGCCGTGGAGCAAAAGCTGCCCCTGAAAATAATCATCCTTAACAACTACGTGCTGGGCATGGTGCGCCAGCTGCAAACGATTTACTGCGAGGGCCGCCATACCGCCGTGAATTTTGGCTTCCACCCGGACTTTGAAGCCCTGGCCGGGGCCTACGGCATCAAGGGGTATACCGTGCGCACCGGGGAAGAACTGCGGCGGGCGCTGCCGGAGATGCTGGCCCATGAAGGCCCGGCGCTAATCAATTGTATGGTTAACCCTGATGAAAATGTTTCGCCCATGGTCCTGGCGGGCAAGTCTATTGACGAGGCTATTGACTGCTAAAGGCGGAAGTTGGAAGTTAGAGATTGGAGAGTGGAGATTGGAGAGTGGAGAGTGGAGAGTGGAGAGTGGAGAGTTGAGAGTTGAGAGTGGAGAGTGGAGAGTGGAGAGTGGAGCAGGCGGTGGCCGGCGGGGTCTCAGCACCGACATTCTGGAGGCCGGCGCCCGGGCCTGCGTGAATGCTGTAAACAAACTGGTATATGACTTGCGTAAAACAAGGGAAGACTAAGAGGTGAAATAAACATGCCCATGACAATTACCGAGAAAATCCTGGCAGACCACGCCGGCAAGGACATGGTAAAGCCCGGTGAACTGATTAACGTCAGGGTGGACCTGGCCCTGGGGAACGACATTACCGCCCCGGTGGCCATCCGCGAGTTCGAGCGGATTGGCGTGGCTACCGTGTGGGACCGCGACAGGGTGGCCCTGGTGCCGGATCACTTTGTGCCCAACAAGGACATCAAGTCGGCGGAACAAGCCAAAATGCTCAAGGAATTTGCCCGCAAGCACCAGCTAACAAACTATTTCGAGGTAGGCCGTATGGGCATTGAGCACTGCCTGCTGCCGGAGCAGGGCCTGGTGGGCCCCGGGGATCTGGTGATTGGCGCCGACAGCCACACCTGCACCTACGGGGGCCTGGGGGCTTTCTCCACCGGCGTGGGCAGCACCGATCTGGCCGCCGCCATGGCCCTGGGGGAAACCTGGCTGAAGGTGCCCGAATCCATCAAGTTTATCTACAAGGGTGATCTGAAGCCCTGGGTCAGCGGCAAGGATTTGATTCTGCACACCATCGGGGACATCGGGGTGGACGGGGCCCTCTACCAGGCCATGGAATTCACCGGCCCGGTAATTGAGGCCCTGGACATGGACGGCCGGCTGACCATGTGCAATATGGCGGTGGAGGCCGGGGCCAAGAACGGCATCATCGCCCCGGACGAAATCACCCGCCGGTATGTGGAGGGCCGGGCCAAGAGAGAGTACGTTTTTTACAACAGTGACAGCGACGCCGCCTACGCGGCGGTTTACGAATATGACGTGAGCCAAATCGAGCCCCAGATCGCCTTTCCCCACCTGCCCTCCAACACCCGGCCGGTCAGCCAGTCCACCGGTGTAAGCTTGGACCAGGTGGTCATCGGCTCCTGCACCAACGGCCGGATGGAGGATTTGCGGGTGGCCGCGGGACTGCTCAAGGGCCGCAAGGTCAGCGACCAGGTGCGCCTGATTGTCATCCCCGGCACCCAGGAAATCTACCTGCAGGCCATGCGGGAAGGCTTGATCGAAATCTTCATCAATGCCGGCGGCGCCTTCAGCACCCCCACCTGCGGGCCGTGTTTGGGCGGCCACATGGGCATTTTGGCCCCCGGGGAGAAGTGCCTGGCCACCACCAACCGTAACTTTGTGGGCCGCATGGGCCACCCGGAAAGTGAAGTTTACCTGGCCAGCCCGGCAGTTGCCGCCGCCTCGGCGGTGCTGGGGCGCATAGCACACCCGGAGGAGGTGGCCTGATGAAAAAGCTGGAAGGCAAGGCCTGGAAATTTGGCGCCGATATCGATACCGATGCCATCATACCCGCCCGCTACCTGAATACCTCGGACCCGGCCGAACTGGCCAAACACTGTATGGAAGACGCCGACCCGGCCTTCCCGGCCAAAGTGCAGCCCGGGGACATCATTGTGGCGGACAAAAACTTTGGCTGCGGCAGCTCCCGGGAGCATGCCCCCATTGCCATCAAGGCCGCCGGGGTAAGCTGTGTGGTGGCCGCCACCTTTGCCCGGATTTTCTACCGTAACGCCTTCAACATCGGCCTGCTGATCTTTGAGTCGCCGGAAGCGGCGGCCGGCATAGCCGAGGGGGACCGGGTGGCGGTGGATGTGGAGAGCGGGGTCATCACCAACTTGACCAAGGGCGAGGAATACCGGGCAACCGCCGTACCACCCTTCATGCAGCAAATTATCGCCGCAGGAGGACTAATAAACTACGTGGCCGAAAGGGTGAAAAAGTAATGTATAAGATAGCAGTTTTGCCCGGTGACGGCATCGGGCCGGAAATAACCGTGCAGGCCGTCAGAGTGTTGAAGGCCGTGGGCCGCCGGTTCAACCGGGAATTTCAGTTTACTGAGGGCCTGGTGGGCGGCGCCGCCTATGATGCGGCAGGTCACCCCCTGCCCCAGGATACTTTGGATTTGTGCAACAATAGTGACGCCATCCTCCTGGGGGCCGTGGGGGCGCCCCAGTACGACGACCTGCCGGCCCACCTGCGCCCGGAAGTGGGGGCCTTGCTGCCCCTGCGCAAGCACCTGGGACTGTACGCCAATTTGCGCCCGGCCAAGGTTTTTCCGGCCCTGGTGAACGCCTCCACCCTCAAGCCCGAGGTCATTAACGGCCTGGATCTGCTGGTGGTGCGGGAACTGACCGGCGGCCTGTATTTCGGCAAAAAGTACCGGGAGCCCCTGCCTGGCGGCGGTACCCTGGTGGTGGATACCCTGGAGTACACCACCATGGAAATTGACCGCATTGCCCGGATGGCCTTCAACCTGGCCAGGAAGCGCCGCAACAAGGTGACCTCGGTGGATAAGGCCAACGTGCTGGAAAGCTCCCGCTTGTGGCGGGAAGTGGTCACCGAAGTGGGCAAGGAATACCCGGACGTGGAACTGGATCACATGTATGTGGACAACTGCGCCATGCAGCTGGTCCGCTACCCGGGGCAGTTCGACGTGCTGGTTACCGACAACATGTTCGGCGACATCTTGAGCGACCAGGCCTCCATGCTTTCCGGCTCCCTGGGTATGCTGGCCTCGGCCAGCATCGGCGGCAAGATTGGCCTTTACGAGCCCAGCCACGGCTCAGCGCCCAAGTACACCGGCCTGCAGCGGGCCAACCCCATCGCCACCATCTTGTCCGGGGCCATGCTGCTGCGCTTCTCCCTGAACCTGGAGGAGGAGGCCGGCTGCATCGAGCGGTCCATCACCAAAGTCCTGGATCTGGGCTACCGCACCGCCGACCTGATGGAAGAGGGCAAGGAACTGGTCAACACCATCCAGATGGGTGACCGGATCATTGAGCAGATCGAGGCGGGGGTTTAGGCGTCGGACGTCGGGCGTCAGGCACCGGAAGATATGCAGTGGACTTCAGTCGTTAGAATTAGGATTTGGAATTAGATAGATGAATTGTATGAGGCAAGGGTTTTTCAGGTTATAAATCGGTATTTTTGGGGGAGAAAAGCCATGCGGTCAGTTGAAATATACGACACTACCCTGCGAGACGGCACCCAGGGGGAAGGGATCGCCCTGTCGGCGGGAGACAAGGTGAAAATAGCCCTGCGTCTGGATAAGATGGGGGTTCACTATATCGAAGGGGGCTGGCCCGGCTCTAACCCCAAGGACATGGAATTTTTCCGGCGCATCAAGGGCCAGCGCCTGGAGCGGGCTAAAATAACAGCCTTTGGCAGCACCCGCAGGCCCGGCATATCCCCCGGCGCCGACCAGAACCTGCAGCACATTCTGGAGTCAGGGGCCGGGGTGGCTACCATCTTCGGCAAAACCTGGGACTTTCACGTCACCAAGGCCCTGGTCACCACCCTGGAGGAAAACCTGCACATGATCCGGGACTCCGTGGCCCACTTAAAGAAGTACGGCCTGACGGTGTTTTATGATGCCGAACATTTCTTTGACGGCTTCAAGGCCAACCGGGACTACGCCCTGGCCACCCTGGAGGCCGCCGCCGCAGGCGGGGCCAGGCGGATCATTTTGTGCGACACCAACGGGGGCAGCCTGCCTCTGGAAATCCAGTCGATCGTTGGCGTGGTGGCAGGCCGCATCGCGGTTCCCCTGGGCATTCACTGCCACAACGACGGCGAGCTGGCGGTGGCCAACAGCCTGGCCGCCGTAACCGCCGGGGCGGTGCAGGTGCAGGGCACCATTAACGGCTACGGGGAGCGCTGCGGCAATGCCAATCTGTGTTCCATTATCCCGGCCCTGAGCCTGAAGATGGGGATGGAGTCCATACCCCGGGAAAATCTCCGGCAGCTGACCGAGGTTTCCCGCTATGTCAGCGAACTGGCCAACATGAACCCCTACCCGCACCAGCCCTATGTGGGGCTCAGCGCCTTTGCTCACAAGGGGGGAGTGCACGTGAGCGCCATCCTGAAAAACCCCCGCACCTACGAGCACCTGGACCCGGCGGAGGTAGGCAACCGGCGGCGGGTACTGGTTTCCGAGCTGAGCGGCGTGGGCAGCCTGATTTACAAGTGCCAGGAACTCAACCTTGACCCGCACCAGAATAACGAAGACAACCGGCGTTTGCTGGAAGAAATCAAGCACCTGGAAAACATGGGCTACCAGTTTGAGGGGGCCGAGGGTTCCTTTGAGCTGCTGGTGCGCAAAATGAACCAGGATTACCAGGAGCCCTTCAAGCTGGAAAACCTCCGGATCATCATCGAAATGCGGGAAAACAACCCGGTTTATTCCGAGGCCATCATCAAGCTGGTGGTGGACGGCCAGGTCATGCACACCGCGGCCGAGGGCAACGGGCCGATAAACGCCCTGGACAACGCCCTCAGAAAAGCCCTGGAGGCCTTCTATCCCGAGGTCATGAAAATGCAGCTCAACGACTACAAGGTACGGGTACTGGAGGAAAAAGACGGTACCGGCGCCCGGGTGCGGGTGCTGGTGGAAACCGGTGACGGGCAAAACTCCTGGGGCACTGTGGGGGTAAGCACCAACATTATCGAGGCCAGCTGGCTGGCCCTGGTGGACAGCATAGCCTACGGTTTGCTGAAAGGCGATCAGATTAAACAGGAAGACAAGGAAAAAAAGGCAACTGCCGGGGGATAAATTGCATTGCTCCGCCGGGTATCCGTTCGCCGCCATTTGCAGATCGTTTACCACAATATTCGTATATATTCAGTGAAACCGGTGTTAAAGCACTACGGTATCACCGCTCGCTCCAGTGCTCCGCGCAGAAGGT
>Ga0048257_100167_pt1 | contig 12420 bp, 15 predicted proteins | sample SubbioWold_Dec13_FD_54351 | JGI IMG/M metagenome (GOLD analysis project Ga0048257, IMG submission 54351) | Serpentinite rock and fluid subsurface biosphere microbial communities from McLaughlin Reserve, California, USA - CSWold_Dec13... | ecosystem: Environmental > Terrestrial > Deep subsurface >...
CGGGCGGGCTGCAAAGCCCGCCTGCCCCTAAATCTAAACCAAAAAAGTGGCTCTCTCTCCTGCTCGGAGTCCTGCTGATTTGGGGGTTCGTCTTCGTGGTGGCACCCCTGATCGACCGCGTACCGGCCATCGGTCGGGCGCACGGGATAGTCCAGGATGAGGGTATTGAAGCCGGTGCCTTCTGGTATGCGGACGTGGAAAAGGTGGGCAAGGCCGCGACCTTTATGCGGAATGTGCGTGATTTTGCACCGTCGGGTGCCGGAACAGCCGGAACCCGAACAGATGACTGAGGCTGGAACCGTAGTTGGTATCTAATCTTACGCGGGTTTTGCATAGTTGTCATCACAATTTGTGCAAATTATTTCTTTAAAATAGTTCACACTACGACAGGACTCATCCATATCATGGGAGAGTCTTGTCGTAATTTGGAATATATTCCGCAGGGGAGAATAGTTCGAAAATAATAAATGCAAAAACAGCTTGAATATTTATTCCCCGCTTGTTATCATAGTCTTGTTCAGTTTGTCACCATAGGCACAAGCGAAGACCGGGTTGTTGCCAAAAGGGACGGGCCTGTAAGATCGTTGGTCTTACGAAATCTGTGTCAGAATGCGAGTTGAAGAACGGACCATGAGTTTTATCCTTACTTTTCTGCTTATGTTCGCCTTCTGGATGCTTCTTTCCGGACATTTTGATTTCATCCTCGTTACCCTCGGTGTGATTTCGTCCCTGCTCGTCGCCTACTGGTCTCACGATCTGATATTTGGCAAAGTTAACTTCGGCCAGGGTCTGATGCGGATCCTGCGCCTGATCAGGTACCTCCCGTGGCTCCTTTGGCAAATCGTGCTTGCCAACTTTCACTTGGTTTACCTTACCCTGCACCCCAAAATGCCCATTGAACCGGCATTCCTGACCATCAAGACAGACTTTAAGACCGATATGGGAGTGGCCATATTTGCCAACTCCATCACCCTGACTCCGGGTACGGTCACCCTGGAAGCCGGCCGTAAACAGTTTGTCGTCCACGCCATATCGAAATATACGGCGGAAGGTCTGCTGTCCGGCGATATGGAAGCGCGAGTAAAGGAGATTGAGGGACAATAATGTCTGATGCGCTTATCTTTGAAATAGCGGCGATTGTCATCCTCCTGGCCGTCTTTCTGGTTCTCTACCGGACCATTGTCGGGCCCAGGCTTTATGACCGGGCGCTTGGAGCCAACGTCATGGGTACCAAGACCGTGGTGCTGCTGGCCCTCATCGGGTTTATTTATGCCCGCCCGGATTTTCTGGATATCGCTCTGGTCTACGCTCTGATTAACTTTATCGCCACATTGGCTATCCTGAAGTACCGTGAAACGTGGGGGCTGGACTAGTGACGAAGGCAAAATATGAAGCTAGTGGGATGAGAAGTTATGGAGATTAAGACAATTATCACCGCTATACTGCTGGCCGTTGGATGCTTCTTCATGGTCGTGGCGGCCATCGGGGTCGTCCGCTTCCCGGATTTCTTCGCCCGGTTGCACCCTTGTGGTAAAGGCGATACTCTGGGCCAGGCTTTGGTTATCCTCGGCCTGATGGTTTACGAAGGGTTTACGCTGGTTTCTGTGAAACTTCTGATTATCATGCTGTTCATCTTCCTGGCCAACCCAACGAGTGCCCACTTCATCGCCAAGGCCGGTTACGTGGCCGGGGTGAAGTCGGTGGACGAGGAGTTGGAGGAGGAATGCGCCCACGCCTCCTCGTTGGCCTGTGGTTCGTCAACTGATAAGAAAGTAAGCGGGGTTGACAGCGCATCATGATTATTGACCTGATTATTCTAACTATGCTGGTGGTGTGTGCCATCGGAGCTGTACGGATGAAGGATCTGCTGAGTTCGATCATTCTCCTTACGGTCTATAGCCTGTTGATGGCGGTCATCTGGGTCCGCCTGAACGCCGTGGACGTGGCATTCACCGAAGCGGCCGTCGGTGCCGGGATCACTACCGTTTTGCTCATTGCCGCACTGAGTCGGACGCGCCGTGGCGAGCCGATGAGCGCCGCCAAGTCTTCGGATCGGTTTTCACCTACCCTCAGCCTCGTCGTGGTTCTGGTCACCGGCGCCGTCCTGATGTGGGGCACCATCGATATGCCGCACTTCGGCGATCCGAATGCACCCGCGAATCTGCACGTGGCGCCGTACTACATCGAAAACTCGTACAAGGAGACCGCCGTACACAACTTCGTCACCGCCGTCCTGGCCGCCTACAGAGGCTATGATACACTCGGTGAGGTTACCGTGATTTTCACCGCCGGCATGGGCGTGATTTTGCTCCTGCGCCGGGCTAACCGTAGATCGTAGAGGAAGGGGTGAGCACTGTGGATGACTCGCAACATATCATGCGCCAGATCGCAGCCAGGGTTTCGATCCCTTTTATTCAGCTTTTCGGACTTTACGTCATCGCCCATGGTGAGGCCGGTCCGGGTGGCGGATTCCAGGGGGGAGTCATCTTGGGCGCCAGCGTGATCCTGTATATCCTCGCCTTCGGCATTGACGATGGAGCCAAACGAATCCACCAGTGGAAATCGGATGTCCTCAATTCCGTCGGGTTGTTGGTTTTTGCGGGGATCGGCCTCCTGTGCCTGATCCAGGGAGGAAATTACCTCCAGTACAATGCCCTGATCGCCGGGAATCCGAAGCTCGCCAGCCACCTCGGGATCATTGGGATTGAGTTCGGCATCGGGGTTACGGTGGCAGCGATTATGATCACCCTATTCTTTGAAACAGCAAGGCGAGATGTGAAATGAGCGACTACGGAGTAATCACGGAGTTTATCCTCGGCAAGTATCACTACTGGATCTGTATCGCCCTGATGGTGGTCGGGTTCTACGCGATGATCGCGAAGGAGAACCTGCTTAAGAAAATCATCGGGATGAATATCTTCCAGACAGCGGTTTTTCTATTTTATATCTCCATTTCCAAGGTACACGGCGGCACCGCCCCGATCACGTGGGAACACGCTGTGATCTATGACAACCCGTTGCCGCACGTCCTTATCCTTACCGCGATCGTCGTGAGCGTCAGCGTCACGGCTGTCGCCCTGGCCCTAGTGATCGAAATATACAGGACTTACGATACTATCGAAGAGAATGAGATCTTGGAATTGAACCGGGTTGAGGAAGAAAAAAATTTGGAATTAGCGGGTAGGTAAGAAATGATTGCTCACTTTCCAATTCTAGTAATCGTAGTGCTGCTCGTGGCAGCAGCAATCGTCCCCCTAGTAGGGCGAATAAACCGGACAGCGAGTTGGCTGACGGCCTGCGCGGGTTGCTTGGCTTCATTCTTAATGGCTGTATCCATCCTCAGCACCGTGCTCGACAGCGGCCGGATCAGTTACTGGCTCGGCAACTGGGCGCCGCCGTTCGGCATTGAGTATGCGTATGACCCGCTCAACGCCTTCGTGCTAGTGCTGGTGTCCTTCGTGGCCTTCATGGTCGCGGTCTACGCCCGGGACAGCTTGGAGAAGGAACTTGATCCGCACCGGATCACCCCCTTCTACGCGGTGTACATGCTCTTTGTAGCCGGCCTGATGGGTATGGTAGCCACCGCCGACCTCTTTAACCTTTACGTCTTCTTAGAGATTACATCCATCGCCGGGTATGTGCTGATTGCGGTAGGCCGGAAGCGGGAGTCGCTCATGGCCAGCTTCACCTACCTGGTGATGGGCACCATCGCCGCTACTTTTGTGTTGCTCGGTATCGGTTACCTCTATATGGTTACCGGCACTTTGAATATGGCCGATCTGGCCCGCCTGCTGCCCGATCTCTATCACTCCAAGGTGGTGCTTACCGCATTCGCCTTCTTTACGGTGGGCCTGACCATTAAGATCGCCTTGTTCCCGCTGCACAACTGGTTGCCGAACGCATACGCTTTTGCACCCTCGGTAACGAGCACGATTATGGCGGCCACGGCGACGAAGGTCGGCGCCTACGCTCTGATCCGGGTAATGTTCACGGTATTCCAGCCCGAGTTTGAGATCACCGTGGTACACGTCACGCAGGTTCTGCTCTTCCTGGCTACGATCGCCATTTTGGCCGGTTCCATCCTCGCTGTGGCCCAGACGGACATCAAGAAAATGCTGGCTTACTCGAGTATCGGCCAGATCGGTTATATCGTCCTTGGAGTCGCTCTGATGAACCACCTGGGCATGATCGGCTCCATAATGCACATCCTGAATCACGCTTTGATGAAGGGCGGACTGTTCCTGGTCGTCGGGGCCATCGTTTACCGGCACGGGTTTACCCACATCCAGGACTTCGTAGGCTTGGGACGGAAGATGCCCTTTACAATGGCCGCCTTCACTATTGGGGCCCTGTCCATGATCGGCGTGCCGCTGACAGTGGGCTTCGTGAGTAAGTGGTACCTTGCTCTGGCGTCGCTTGATGCCGGGATGTGGTACTTCGTTCCCGTCCTGCTGATCAGTTCACTGATTACCGCCGTCTATTTCTGGCGGGTTATCGACAACATCTACTTTAAGAAGACGGAGAAGGAAGAACCCGCTACCGGTATTCAAGAAGCACCGATCGGGATGCTGGTACCAACCTTCGTGTTGGCGCTGCTATGTATCGTGTTCGGTATCTTTGCTTCGTTCCCGATTTCTGTGGCCGAGCAGGCTGCCACTCTGCTCCTAATGAGGTAGACCGAGTTATCCGGATGCACTAGGTCTGATTCTTGTTTTTGAGGTGAAGACGTGGAAATCATCCAATCAGCAGCCCCGTTATACGCCGTCTTGGTTTCACTACTGGCCGTAGTGCTCATCGGCGTTTCGGGTAGAAACCCCAACCTGAGGGAATCCTGGACCATAATCGCCGCCCTGATCAAGTTCTCAATCGTAGTATCGATGCTTCCCAAGATCCTCGACGGTACGATCATCGAGTACACGGCCTTTTCCGTAATGCCTGGGCTGGACATCGCCTTCCGGGTCGACCCTCTAGCCATGTTCTTCGCGCTGACCGCCTCGCTGCTGTGGATCGTCACGGCCTTTTACTGCATCGGCTATATGCGGGCCGGCAAGGAAAAGAACCAGACGCGCTTCTACATGTGCTTCGCGGTGGCCTTGTCCGCAGCGATGGGCATCGCCTTTTCCGCTAATTTGTTCACTCTCTTCGTTTTCTACGAGATGCTGTCTCTGTGTACCTACCCCCTCGTAGCACACAAGCAGACACCGGAGGCCATCAAGGGGGCCAGGCGGTATCTCTTCTATCTGCTGGGTACGTCCATCGCATTCCAGCTGGCGGCCATATTCCTCACCTATCATTTTGCGGGTACCCTTGAGTTCGCAGTCGGCGGTATTTTGGCCGGTACAGCCCCGAACGGGGTGATTACGCTCATCTTCGTCCTGTTCATCGCCGGTATCGCCAAGGCTGGCATTATGCCCCTACACATCTGGCTCCCGTCGGCAATGGTCGCTCCTACTCCGGTAAGTGCTCTGCTCCACGCCGTGGCCGTCGTCAAGGCCGGTGTGTACACGGTGATCAAGGTTGTGCTGTTTGTCTTCGGTGTCGACCTCTTGAAAGAACTAGGGCTCGGGGTGGTTCTGGCCTACGTTGCGGCCTTTACGATTATCGTCGCGTCCATTGTGGCCCTGCGGCAGGACAATCTGAAAATGCGGCTCGCTTACTCAACGGTCAGCCAGTTATCATACATCGTCATGGCCGTGGCGTTACTCACTCCCAGTGCGGTGATCAGCAGCCTGATGGGTGTGATGATCCACGCTTTCGGAAAGATCACCTTGTTCTTTGTGGCCGGTGCCATCTATATTGCCGCGCATAAGACGAAGGTCAGCGAACTCGACGGTATTGGCAAGCAGATGCCCTTCACGATGGTCGCCTTCACCATTGGGGCGTTGTCGATGATCGGTGTGCCGCCGGCGGCCGGATTCATCAGCAAATGGTATCTGGCCATGGGTGCGATTGAAGCAAACCAACTAGCGATTATCGTGGTGCTGATGCTAAGTACGCTCCTAAACGCCTGCTATTTCCTACCCATCGTGTACCAGGCTTTCTTCAAACCGGTACCGCTGGGTGAAAGCGACAAGATGCACGAAGCTCCCGCCTTCATGGTGGTGCCTCTCTGCCTGACCGCCATCGGGACCCTGGTCCTGTTCCTCTGGCCCGAGCTGTTGTTCAACCTGGCTAGGCTCGTGGTGGCCAGTATCGGACTCTAGCCTGGAGTACGGTCAGGGACACGAGGTGTTATCTCACCACTTGGTAGAGTACGGAGCCCGCAGCGGGGATAGTCTCCCTGGAGCGGTCTCGACGAAAGGGGACATCGGAGTAACACAGCCATGATAAAGAAGATTGTTGACTATCTCGATACACCCGAACGGGTACGCATTATCAAGGGGCTATTCCTGGCAAGCCTCGTGCTTCTGGTCGTGCTAGACCTGTTCGTCGACAAGCACCCCTATTTCGAATGGGCGGGCTTTACCGGATTCTCTGCCTTGTGCGGATTTGCGTCCTGCGCACTGATCGTGCTTGTGTCGAAGTCGCTGGGCAAGCTCTGGCTGCAGAAGAAGGAGGATCACTATGATTAGTTATCTTCCTCCGGCACTAATCTTTATCCTCGGAGCCGCGCTAATCCCCCTGCTCCAGGGAAGGACACGCCAGGTTTACGTCGTGTTCCTCCCGTTGTTGGGATTGTTGAACCTGATGGCCCTTCCCGAAGGTGCCACCTGGGTCTTCAACTTTATGAATTACGAGCTTATCCTGTGCCGTGTAGACAACCTGACGATGGTCTTTGCTTATATCTTTGTGATTATGACCCTTGCCGGGGCCATCTTCGCCCTGCACCTTAAGCAACCCGGAGAGCTTGTCGCCGGATTCCTCTACGCCGGCAGTTCCCTTGGAGTTGTCTTCGCCGGGGATCTGTTCTCACTCTTCATTTACTGGGAAGTCATGGCTCTGGCCTCAGTGATGCTAATCATTGCCCGAAAGACCAAGGGTGCAAGTGCAGCTGGCGGTCGGTACATTATGGTCCACCTCTTCGGCGGACTCCTGCTGTTTGCGGGTATAGTGATGCACATCACCGAGACCGGTTCGATGGCCTTTGATTTCATCGGGCTCAGCGGACTCGCCAGCTCCCTGATCTTGGCCGGCTTTGCCTTAAACGCCGCCATCCCGCCGCTGTCGGCCTGGCTGTCCGATGCCTATCCGGAATCTACAGTGGTCGGCACCGTGTTCCTTAGTGCCTTTACCACTAAAACCGCCGTTTATGTTCTGGCCAGAGGTTTCCCAGGTACTGAACTCCTGATGTGGGCCGGTGCGATCATGACCCTGTACGGCATCGTCTACGCCATCCTGGAAAACGATATGCGTCGAGTTTTGGCCTACAGCATTATCAACCAGGTCGGCTTCATGATTACCGGTATCGGTATCGGCACGGCCTTGGCCCTAAACGGTGCCGCATCGCACGCCTTTGCGCACATCCTTTACAAGGCGTTGCTCATGATGTCCGCCGGTGCGGTGCTCTACATGACCGGCAAGAGCAAGTGTACTGAGCTGGGCGGCCTGTACAAATCCATGCCGATCACCATGATCCTGTGCTGTGTCGGGGCCGCTTCGATCTCGTCCTTCCCGCTGACCGGTGGATTTACAACCAAGTCTATGATTGTCAGTGCCGCTGGCTATGAACACTTTACGGCAATCTGGCTGATCCTGATGGTAGCCTCGGCCGGTGTGTTCCTCCATGCCGGTATTAAGTTCCCGTACTTTGTGTTCTTCGCCAAGGATTCGGGATTGCGTCCCAAGGAGCCTCCGCTGAACATGCTGGTGGCGATGGGCTTCCTGGCCTTCCTGTGCATCGCCGTCGGTGTTTACCCGCAGCCGCTTTACGCTCTCCTGCCCTACCCGGTGGACTACGTTGCTTACACCGGTGATCACGTTGTTGGTCAGCTGCAGATTCTGTTCTTCTCAGCGCTGGCCTTCTTCATGCTCCTGAAGTGGCTGAAACGAACTGAGACCATCAGCCTTGACACAGACTGGGTATACCGCCGTGCCTTACCGGCTCTTCTGAGCCTTATCGGGCCTCCTGCGGCGACAATGAGCAACCGGGTCGGCGTGTTCTTCATCGAAACCATACCGAAAGCACTGGTCTGGTTCGGACAGAACCCCACCGGTATCACCAAGGTTGCCCTGTATCGAACCTTTATCGCCGGGCGGACCCGGACATCCAAGGCCGCGAGTGACAGAGAATTGGCGCTGATCCGGAAGAACGGCCCGAGCCTCGTACTCCGACCTTGGTCCATCGGTTCGGCAATAGCCTTCGTCACTCTGTTCCTCGGTTTGTACCTGATTTTCTACTATCTCTTCTAGTTGTCGGGCACCCGGTATATAATAAGTGGCGGGAGCGTTTTGTCCCACATCTTCACGAATACTGTAGGCGCTCCCGGTTAAAGGGAGCGTTTCTTTTATGACCGAAAAGACTACGAAATACAAAGCCATCCTGGCCCACGAACAAGCCCTGGCCAAAACGGTAGCGCTTAAACTCCGCGCCCAACGCCCGCAGGCCACCTGGCAACTCTTTGTCCCCTTCCGGTTTATTGCCGAATTCTTCTCCGCCAAGCGGGACATGCAAGCTTTCGCCGAGGGCTTCACCTTTGTCCGCAAAATCGCCCTTGACTCTGCCCGGTGGATGGCCGGTTCTGAAGAACTGCAGGAGAGAACTGCCGACATGGAGATCGGCATCCGTAAGTGGTTGACCTCCAGGGATGCTTACAGCGATGAGATGCTGGAAGCACAGGTAAGCATCGCAGGCCTCCTGCTGGAGCATTACTCACGGCTCTTGGAGGCGGAAGGGGACAGCTACCCTGCTCTTCTCCGTAACGCTTATCAGGGCCGTCCTGCTGTTCATGAACTATGGCTACGTAAGCTGACCGAGGCGGAAAACAAGGCCGACCGGGCGCTGGTGTCCATCCTGGGCGGAGATGAAGAACTCGCCACGGAAATGCAGCAGAAGCAGGCCGCCTTGTATGATCTCAGAACCAGAGAAATACGTGAAGTGTTTGCGTAAGGAAGGCGGGGAAAGCGACCGTGCCTGAGATCGAAACCAACTATGCTCTAATTCTCGCCCACGAACAACAGCTCGCGAACCGAGTAGCATCGATAGTGATGGAGAAGCCGCAGATCTCGGTCTGGATGTTTCTGTTCCCCTTTGTCCTAATCCCCTTCATGCAGCGTCTCCAGCAGTACCAGGGATCCTTAGGGCTGTTCTCCCAAGGATACCTGTTCACCAAGAAACTGGCCCTGGACACCGCCCGGAAGATCACCGAAGGCCAATCTCGGGAGGAAGCAATCGCAGACGCGGCGGTTTTGATCAACCGTGCCGCCCACGCTCCGCAACAGGCGTCGGATTCCGGGTATTCAGATTACAAGCAAAGAGTGCGCGACAAGCAAATCGCCGAGATCGAGTTGTTGACCGAGCACTACGCCAGTCTACTGAACGCCACCGGCAGTACTTACCCCGCCCTGGTAACCAATGCCTACCGGTCTGCCGAAAACTACAACCGGTTTCTAACTCGGCTACACGAGGCCGAAGCCCAGGTAAACCAAGCCTCCATCCGGGCCTACAGCGCTGAGGTCGAAAACCTGCCCAACATTATCGCCAAAACAGAAAAGGCCCTGACCGCAATCAGAGCCAAAACGGGGACAGGCTACTTTTGGGGATAACCCCCTATTTCTGTGGATAACCCGGGGAATCGGGGACAGGCTGGTTTTTTCTAGGCAACGATGCTCTTATTCTGCTGGCCTACTATAGTGTTCAAGGATTAGGTTTATGGTAAGTGTTACTAGGGGAAAAAGTAGCCTGTCCCTGTTTGTGGATAACTAGTCTAGTTGGACGCCGCGCTCTTTTAGCTCTTGGAGCTTTTTCTCCGAGCAATCGGAGCAGCGGAATTCGGGGTGCTTATCCCGGGTTTTATCGTAGTTCTTGGTGCGGACCAGGCGAAAGCCCTTGGCCATCTGGCCGCAGTCTACACACTCCACTTTCTCTTTTATCTCCCACTGCGGCGACAGGATCGGCGACGTGAAGATGAACCGGTCCACCCAGAAGAAGATGAGACCGCCGATCAGATTGGCCACGACGGTGGCGAAAGTAACACTGAAGTTGCTTAGCCAGAGCAGGACCACCGCCAGGACCGGCGTGGATAGTTGCCACCGTAGCAGATACAAAAGATACCTCTTCAGCACCGGCATCCACTCCCCCAAAATCTATATTCCAGGAACCCCACGACTAGGATGGAAACCGTCCGGGAAAACATAGGGCATAGGAAGTATAACATAAACGCCAGAGGGGTGCTTGCAATGAACAGACCTGGTGAGCCGCTTGTGGTGGAGGCGACTATTGAGATCCCGCGGGGCAGTTCGAACAAATACGAGTACGACCGTCATACCGGTGACTTCAGACTGGACCGGGTGCTCTACTCCCCCATCCACTACCCGACCGACTACGGTTTTATCCCGCACACTCTCACCGAAGACGGTGATGAACTGGACATAATGGTGATGATTTCGAAATCCACCTTCCCCGGATGCCGGGTGCAGGCAAGGGTTTTAGGTGCCCTGGAGATGACCGATGAGAAGGGCAAAGATCTAAAGATCCTGGCTGCGGCCGTCCGTGACCCGCGCATGGATCGCTACAGCGACATCGGCGATGTGGGGCGGCACACCCTGAAGGAGATTGAGTACTTCTTTAACATCTATAAGGATCTGGAAGAGAAGAAAACGATCGTAAACGGCTGGCGCGACCGGGCCTTCGCAGAATCAGCAGTGCTGGAGAGCAGGCTTCAACCGGCTATCCATGAGGCGGTAGACCTGTCACCACAACCTGAAGATATCCACGAACTGCCACACTAGGGAGACCCTTACAGCATCAACATATGCACTCTTCGATGGCTTCCTCAGTAGGTACACTCCCCTGGAGAGAGTTAGGACTGGCCGGTGATGCGGCATAGTTGCACGGCCAATGCAAAATCATCCTAAGCTGCGTATTTTGTACGGTTTTGGACCTCATTCCGTTAAGTGGCAAGCCCGGATACAATTCACCAATGATCAGCGCAAATTCCCGATAAACGCGCAAAAAGACCCAAAAAACCGGTGGAATTATAGAGGATATCCCCCCGTAACATAGAAATAGTATAGCACTAACTAACAGGGGGGAGAACATTGACCAAGAAAATCACCCTGAGCGTCATCAAGGCTGACGTAGGTGGATTTATAGGGCATTCCAGTGTCCACCCGGAGCTTATTGAAAGGGCTCGGGGGCTTCTGGCCGGAAGTTCCTTGCTGATTGATTTCCGTGTAACCAGTGTCGGGGATGACATTAACCTGATTCTTACCCACGAACTCGGGCGGAACAACGGCGAGATCCACCAACTCACCTGGGACACCTTCATCTCCTGCACGGATGTGGCCAAGAAACTGAAGCTGTACGGAGCCGGACAGGACCTCCTGGGTGACGCCTTCTCAGGCAACATCAAGGGCCTGGGGCCGGGTGTGGCTGAGATCGAGATTGAAGAGCGGAAGAGCGAGCCCGTAATCGTGTTCATGGCGGATAAGACCGAACCCGGTGCCTGGAATTTCCCGCTGTACAAGATGTTTGCCGACCCCTTCAACACCTCTGGCCTGGTCATTGACCCGAGCATGCATGGCGGGTTCACCTTCGAGATCCGTGACATGATCGAGAACAAGAAGGTCTTGTTCAATATGCCTGAGGACATGTATGATATGCTGGTCTTCATCGGTGCCCCCGGCCGGTATGCGATCAAGCGCATTTTCCACCGGGCCAACGGACAGATCGCGGCGGCATCCAGCACGCAGCGCCTGAACCTGATGGCCGGTCGCTACGTCGGTAAGGATGACCCGGTCTGCATCGTGCGTTGCCAGAGCGGCTTCCCGGCCGTCGGTGAAGCCATCGAGCCCTTCGCCTTCCCGCACATTGTTTCGGGCTGGATGCGCGGCTCCCACCACGGACCAATCATGCCCGTGGCCCAGCATCAGTCTACCCCGACCCGGTTCGACGGCCCGCCGCGCGTTTGCGCACTCGGATTCCAGCTGGCTGAAGGCAAGCTGATCGGCCCGCAGGATCTGTTTGACGACCCGGCCTTCGACAACGCCCGGAAGATGGCCCTGGACGTAGCTGATTATCTGCGCCGCTTGGGACCGTTTGAGCCGCACCGGCTGCCCCTGGATGAGATGGAGTACACCACGCTGCCGATGGTAATGGAGAAGCTTAAGGATCGCTTCATCAGCCTGCGGACCAGAAAATAGGAATGGGCAACTCCCAGCCGAAATCGAGCGGCGGGGAACCGGTCCTTGAACATTGAATGGAAGCTTTGCCAAACAAGGAGGGAGCGATGACCGCTCCCTCCTTTAATATTTCACGGTGCC
>Ga0048257_103140_pt1 | contig 12181 bp, 5 predicted proteins | sample SubbioWold_Dec13_FD_54351 | JGI IMG/M metagenome (GOLD analysis project Ga0048257, IMG submission 54351) | Serpentinite rock and fluid subsurface biosphere microbial communities from McLaughlin Reserve, California, USA - CSWold_Dec13... | ecosystem: Environmental > Terrestrial > Deep subsurface >...
AAGCTTACCTTGATGCAATAATAGAACAAAACTGCCTGGGGAAACAGACTGTCGCAACCCGTAAACTGTCTGGCCAGCGATTGAGTGAGTTGTATGGTTTAGATCCTAGTATACTGTTGTTTCGAGTTTTGCGGTACTGCTGGGAAGCGGATATGGAGGGTAGGCCATTGCTTGCCTTACTCACAGCACTGGCCCGGGACCCGCTGTTAAGAATTACATCTACACCTATTCTGAATATGACGCCGGGGGAAGAACTTGCCCGCCAACAAATAAAAGATGCGCTCACTGAGAGTGTCAGGGGGCGATTTAATGAAAGCACACTCGATAAAGTGGTGCGTAACGCGTCGTCATCCTGGACCCAGGCTGGACATTTACAGGGGCGGGGACGAAAAATCAGGCGTATTGTTAGTCCCACACCCATCGTTACTGCCTATGCGATATTACTGGGATTCATCCTTGGTAACCGCAGTTATGGCCTGTTTATAACTTTATGGGCCAAAGTATTGGATACATCGCAAGAAGAGCTGATCGATCTGGCATTTGACGCAAAACGTCTTGGTTTCCTGGATATGAGCCAGGCTGGCGGCGTAATAGATGTTTCGGTAACTCGTATGTTAACTGAAGAGGAAAGGAGGTTAATTTATGAGTAGAATTGACGACCTGGCTAAACGTTATCAAAATCATATTGCTACTCCCTGGCAAAGGAATTTAGCTGGTCCCCAGAAGACCATTTTTGTTGTTTATCCTAAAAATGATGAGCGAAGACTTCGTGCCCGCCTGGACCTTTTTGAAATAGCCACGGCCAAAGCAGGGCATAAGTGGAAACTCTTTGATTATACTAGGACTTTCTCCAATTGGATGAGCAACACAGAATACCGGGACATCTATTTTGAAACACCAGAAGACCTGTCTATGAAGCTGCGCAGCGATTTCCTGCACTTTGCAGCCAATGAATTACGAGATGTCCTTACCAGCGAAGATGTGGATTATGATACGGTGGTAGCTGTTTACGGCATTGCCAGCCTGTTTGGTTTTACCAAATGTTCCCTTATTCTTAAAGAAGTTGCCGGGGATATACAAGGCCGACTGGTGCTATTTTTCCCGGGGGAATTTGACAATAACAATTACCGCCTGCTTGATGCCCGGGATGGTTGGAACTACCTGGCAGTGCCAATTACCTTAAACAATGGGGTACTTGATGAATAAAGATCCAGATTGTTACTGTTTATCAGATCAGGCAAAAATTCAGAAATATGCGTAAATTAGCAATCTTAAAATTGAGGTGAACATGTGTGAAAAACCGTGAATTATTCCAGCGGGACCCGGTAAAATCAAAACTACTGAATGATGGTGTGGCTGCGGTTACAGAGGCTTCTACATCTAAGGAAATAGAAACCTTAAGATATGAGCTTGAGAATTTTGTCTGTGAGGGGCAGTACAAGGAGGGGATGATCCGTATTCTCGAATCATTCCTGGCCAACCTTGATTCCACAAGCCAGCCGGCGGTGTGGGTAAGTGGTTTCTATGGCAGTGGTAAATCACACCTCTTAAAAATGCTCAGACACCTCTGGGTAAATACCAAATTTGACTCCGATGGTGCCACTGCCCGCGGGCTGGCCCTACTTCCCATTGAAGTAAGTGATCTGCTGAAGGAACTTGATACAATGGGCAAAAGGTACGGCGGACTGCATGCCGCTGCCGGGACACTCCCCTCCGGGGGTGGTGAGAGCGTCCGCCTGGCTGTGTTGAGCATAATCTTTCGCTCAATTGGGCTTCCCGAATCCCTGCCGCAGGCACAGTTTGTAATGTGGTTAAGAAAAAACGGCATCTTTGATCAAGTAAAAAAGGCAGTTGAGGATACGGGTAAGGATTTTTGGGAAGAGCTGCACGACTTATACGTTAGCCCGGTGCTGGCCAAAGCGCTCCTGGATGTTGACCCGGATTTTGCCCCTGCCCGCAAGGATGTGCGCACAACTCTTCGTGCCCAGTTCCCAGTAGTTAACGACATATCCACTGCGGACTTTATACGCATAATCCGCGAAGTCCTTTCAGTACATGGCCAGATACCGTGTACGGTGGTTTTGCTTGATGAGATTCAGTTATACATTGGCGAAAGTGCCGGCCGTTCTACTGATGTACAGGAAGTAGCCGAGGCGCTGTGCAAGCAGCTCGACAGCCGGGTGCTACTAATTGGGGCAGGTCAAACTGCCCTGGGCGGCAGCTTTCCGCTCCTGCAACGGTTAAAGGACCGTTTTACAATACCTGTTGAGCTTACAGACACAGACGTAGAGACGGTAACCCGCCGGGTGGTACTGGCCAAAAAGGCTGATCAACATAAAACAGTAGAAGATCTGATAAATGTCCACGCCGGTGAAATTGACCGCCAGCTTGTAGGTACCAGGATAGCCCCCAGGAGCGAGGACCGCAGCATTATTGTGGAGGACTATCCTATCCTGCCGGTTCGCCGGCGTTTTTGGGAGCATGTCTTTCGGGCCATTGATATACAAGGTGCCAACAGCCAGTTGCGTACACAACTAAGGATTGTTCACGATGCTGTCCGTGACATTGCTGAAAAACCCCTGGGGACGTTGGTGCCGGCGGATGTCGCCTTTGACCAGCTGCAGCCGGATTTGCTGCGGACCGGGGTCTTATTGAGGGAGATTGACGAGACAATCCGCAATCTTGATGACGGTACAGCAGACGGGGCATTGGCCAAGCGTGTCTGCGGCCTTGTGTTTCTGATCCGCAAGCTGCCCCGGGAGGCGGTTGTTGATATTGGGGTCCGGGCCACACCGGATATAATTGCCGATTTGCTGGTGAGCGATCTGTCTAATGATGGAGCGGCTTTGCGCAAAGATATCCCGAGGATACTGGATAAGCTTGTAAATAATGGCAAGCTAATCAAAATTGATGAGGAATACAGCCTTCAAACACGTGAGAGCAGCGAGTGGGACCGCGAATTTCGCAACAGAAAAACCAAACTGAATAGTGATTTATCTGTCCTGTCAGGTAAGCGGACAGATTTAATGAATGCAGCAGTAGACGGAATTTTTAATAGTTCCAGGTTAGTACAGGGTCGATGCAAGGTACCTCGTAAGCTGAAAGTTCAGTTTGGGGGTGAGCCCCCTGAAGCCAAAGGCAATGAGATACCAGTCTGGGTACGTGATGGCTGGGGTGATAGTGAAAGCACGGTTTTATCTGATGCGCGGTCAGCCGGCAGCGACAGTCCGGTCATTTTTGTATTCGTGCCCAAAACAAGCGCTGAGGACCTGAAAAAAGCTATTGTTGAATATGAGGCAGCCAGAGCAACGCTTGACTTCAAGGGAGCCCCCACGACACCTGAAGGCCGGGAGGCCCGTGACGCGATGGCCACCCGTATGAGTTCGGCAGAGGCCACCAGGGATATGCTTATAAAAAATATCGTTAATGTGGCTAAGGTTTTCCAGGGTGGGGGTCAGGAGCGTTTCGAGTTAAGCTTAAAAGAAAAAGTTCTCGCCGCGGCTGAAGCATCTCTGGTTCGACTGTTCCCGGAATTTCACCATGCAGATGATGAACGTTGGTCCAGCGTAATCAACCGTGCCAAAAATGGTGCTGAAAGCGCCCTCGAAGCTATTGGCTGGAAAGATGCGCCGGAGAAGCATCCGGTCTCTTCGGCTGTTCTGTCCGAAATCGGCCCGGGCAAAACAGGGAAGGAAATCCGGGATAATTTCGAAAAAGGTCCCTACGGCTGGCCTCGGGATGCCATAGACGGTGCTTTGATTACACTATTTACAGCCGGGCATATCCGGGCTGTGCATAAGGGATCGCAACTTGCCCAGGGACAATTGGACCAGGCCAAAATTGCGGTTACCGACTTCCGGTTGGAAACCATAACCATTGATGCCCGCGGCCGCATCAAGCTTCGTAAACTGTTCAAAACTAGTGCCGGCCTGGATTGTAAACCGGGTGAAGAAGCCCAGGTGGCCGGTAAATTCCTGGATAAACTCATGGAAAAAGGCAGCCACGCCGGCGGTGATCCACCAATGCCAGCGTGCCCTTCAGTTGTCCACCTGGAGGCTCTAAAAGGGTTGGCTGGTAACGAACAGTTAGACGCCATCCTTAAACAACATGACACACTTGCTGAGCAGTTCAGCAACTGGTCTGCCCGGGCGGAGCTGGCCGCTTTTCGCAATCCACCCTGGGATATGGTAATGGCTTTGCTAAAACATGCTGCTGGATTACCTGAATATGAAGATTTACAAAAGCAGGCCAGTGCCGTCCGTGATCAAAGGCGGCTGTTAGAAGAACCGGACCCGGTACCGGCAATACGCAAAGCTGCAGTGACTGCGCTGCGGGCTGCGGTTAAACAAGCCCACGCCAATTTTGAATCAGTGTACAAACAGGAAATGCAAAACCTTAAAGAAAACGATAACTGGAATAAAATCACTCCGGATCAGCAGCAAAAAATACTTCAAGACGAGGGTATTGCCAGTATGCCGAGGCTTTCTGTGGGCGATGACTGGGCTTTGCTGCGCAGCTTAAAGGAGACGCCCCTGCCCAATTGGAAGACAAAGGCCCATGCTTTACCGCAGCAGTTTAACAATGCGGCGATGGCAGCAGCAAAACTCCTGGAGCCAAAGATAATAAAGGTAAGGCTAGCCAGTGGCACATTAAAAACGACAGCTGATGTTAAAGAATGGCTGGCTAAAACAGAAAAAGAGCTGCTCGAAAAAATTACCAATGGACCCATCGTGGTCTCGTAAAGGATGAACGGCATGACTACTTTAAATGTTGAACTGCGCAATAAACTCGAAAAAGTGATCATTGAAGCCCGGGTCATTGCCGAAGCAGGGGCCAGGGCGGCCCTGGAGGCTTTAGCCGTGCATCACTACGAGGCGTTTGGGCATTTATCACCGGAGTTGCGCCGGCTACGCAATCACCTCAGGGCCAGGGCCCGGCAATTAGGGGATACTCAGGACAAGCGGGGCATCCTTGAAATCAACCGTCTGGTACATGAATGTGCTTATGAATACTGGCACAGGATGCTCTTCGCCCGCTTCCTGGCGGAAAATGACCTGCTTATTGAGCCGGATTTAGGTATGGCCATAAGCCTGGAAGAATGTGAGGATTTAGCCAGAGAAGCAGGCACTGACCTGTGGACACTGGCCAGCCGCTACGCCCAGCAGATGTTGCCGCAGATATTCCGGTCTGGTGACCCGGTGCTCCAGGTTGGTTTTGCTCGTGAACATAAACTAAAACTTGAGCAATTACTTGATAGTCTGGAAGTAGCTGTTTTTAAAGCCTCAGATTCTCTAGGGTGGGTATACCAATTCTGGCAGAGCAAGCGCAAGAAGCAGATTAACGAATCAGGTAATAAAATAGGTCCTGATGAACTGCCTGTTGTTACTCAGCTTTTCACCGAGTCGTATATGGTTAATTTCCTCATCCACAATACTATCGGTGCCTGGTATGCCGGCAGAGTGCTGGCGGCAAATCCGGAACTTGCGCAGAAAGCTTTGTCTGAAGAAGAGCTGCGCCAGGCTGTTTCACTGCCCGGCGTATCCTGGGATTACCTTCGTTTTGTAAACGATGATGACGGCAAGGGACTCTGGCGTCCGGCGGCAGGTACCTTTGATGGTTGGCCAAAGAGTGCAGCTAAATTGAAAATCCTGGAACCTTGTTGTGGCTCGGGACACTTCCTGGTTGCGTTACTACGTCATTTAGTTCCGCTACGCATAGCTGAGGAGGGGCTTATCTGTCCAGGCCGCTTGTGATGCTGTGATAAAAGACAACCTTCACGGCCTGGAAATTGATGAGCGGTGTACACATATAGCAGTCTTTGCATTAGCATTGGCAGTTTGGACATATCCGAGTGCGGAAGGATACCGCCAGTTACCAAATTCTCGTATTGCATGTTCGGGCATTGCACCAAATGCTAAGATACAAGATTGGTTAAACCTTGCCGGGAAAGACCAACGTCTTCGTGAAGGGATGGAGCGACTATATGAGCTGTTCAAGGAAGCACCTATCCTGGGAAGTCTTATAGATCCAGGTATTGCAGTCGAAGATAATTTATTAGAAGCTCATTTTTACGAACTGCTTCCTTTGTTAAAAAAAGCATTAGTTACAGAAAAAAAAGATTTTGAACAAATTGAAATGCGGATTGCTGCACTTGGAATTGCGGACGCTGTTGAAATCCTGGGAGGGTTATATCATCTTATAATTACTAATGTCCCTTATCTTGCACGCGGTAAGCAAAGTGTTTCGTTACAAGACTTTTGTGCAAAACACTATAAGGAAGCAAAGAATGATTTAGCTAACGTTTTTCTAGATCGTTTACTAAAAACAAGTGAAAAAGCAGGTACAACGGCGCTAGTTCTGCCGCAAAACTGGCTTTTTTTGACCAGTTATAAAAAGCTCCGTAAGCGGTTGCTAAAGACGAAGTGTTGGAATATTGTGGTAAAGCTTGGCACAGGTGCTTTTGATACTATTTCAGGCGAGGTTGTCAATGTTGCACTCATAGCTATTTCTAACACGACTACAACTCTTGATTATGCTTTTACAGGAATAGACGCTACTGCAAGCCGTAGTGCATATTTAAAGGCTGACTGTCTTCTTAACGGTGAACTTCGAACCGTGGTTCAATATGATCAGTCAATGAATCAAGAAGCACTTGTGACAATTAGTAAAATACCAATTATTAGTACAACACTCGGACAATTCTGTTCAATACTTCAAGGTTCGTCAACTGGAGATGAGCCAAGATTTGTGCGATATCTATGGGAATTTAATAGTTCTAATAATCGATGGAAACGATTCTTGTCGGCACCAGATGAAGGTGTATATTCGGGAAGAAATAATGTGTGGGATTGGTCAGATGATTGTTGTGAACTTTCCCAATCATCTGCAGCGCGAATACAGGGACTTGATGCGATAAAAAAGCGTGGATTTTTTGTTTCCGGCTCTAAGCGTATCACGGCATCTATTTACAAGGGTGAACACTATAGTAAGGTGATTGCAACAGTATTACCATTTAATCCATTAGACGAATTGGCTATTTGGGCTTTCCTAGAGTCTAAAGTTTTTGAGAGCGAAGTTAGGAAACTTGACCAGAAAATACTTGTTACTCCGGGGGTTTTTGCTCGTGTTCCCTTTGATTTAGGTTATTGGAAGGAAATTGCTGCCATGAAATATCCTGAAGGAATTCCTGAACCGTACTCCGACGATCCTACACAGTGGATTTTTCACGGTCATCCAGCATTTTGCAACAAGCCACTTCAGGTGGCGTTAGCACGCCTTTTAGATTATAGCTGGCCTGCCGAATCAGACTCCGATATAGAACTTTCGATAGAAGCAAATAATTTGATAAGTAGCTTACCATTAATCGAAATAATAAGCGATGATGGCGGTATTGTCTGTATTCCATCAGTACGCGGCGAAGACACAGCTACCGAACGCCTTCGTGTTCTTCTCGGTGCTGCTTTCGGTGATCAATGGTCGGCGGCAAAGGAGAAAGACCTGATTGCTTCAACAGGCTCAACGGCAAAGGACCTGGACGAATGGCTCCGCAACGATTTCTTTGAGCAACACTGCAAACTCTTCCACCACCGGCCCTTTATCTGGCACATCTGGGACGGGCGCAAACGTGACGGTTTCCATGCCCTGGTCAACTACCATAAACTAGCGGAAGGCGAAGGTAAAGGCCGCAAGTTGTTAGAAAGCCTGACCTACAGTTATTTGGGAGAATGGATTGCCCGGCAGAAGGATGGCTTGAAACGGGGGGAAGACGGTGCCGAAGCTCGCTTAATTGCTGCTGAGGAACTTCAAAAACGGCTGATATCAATTCTAGAGGGTGAGCCCCCCTTTGACATCTTTGTCCGCTGGAAACCCATCGAAAAGCAACCCCTTGGGTGGGAGCCGGATATTAATGACGGTGTTCGGTTAAACATCAGACCCTTTATGGCGTCAGATATACCAGGGGGCCGCAGAGGTGCCGGTGTATTACGATGGAAGCCCAACATCAGCTGGACCAAGGATCGTGGTAAGGAACCTCCAAGGCCTTTGGAACAATTCCCCTGGTTCTGGAAAGACGGTAATTTTGTTGGGGACAGGGTGAATGATGTGCACATTACAAATGAAGAAAAGCGCAGGGCCCGCAAGGAAGTTAGAGGGTCCGGGAGTGAAGACTAATGAAGAGTAAATTAGCCCAAAAAACAACAGCAACCACTTTGTTAGAGGCGGTCCGGGAGTCCTTGCTCAGCACCGGCCGCTATAACCGCGGTGATGTGGTGCCTCCGGCGGCCATCCTCTGGACGGATGCAGATGGGCAGTGGCAGTCTTTGGTGATACAGCTGCGTACACTGATGCCTGAACTGTTAACTCTGGGCGAGTACTGTCCGGAGGAAAAAACCGGGCCGGCTATCTGGCTGCGCTGTGTTTTGGATAACGCTTTGCTTGAGATCAAGTTGCCGGATGATACGGTGCCGATTATTTATATGCCGGATGTAAGCCGGCAGTCACTGAGGGCGGTTGAAGAGTGCCCGGACAGTTTGAAACCTCTGGTGGAGCTGCAGTACAGGGGAACGGTATGGATGCAGCGGAACGGTAAAGACTGGACGGTAGAGGCGTTCCTTTCGTCACCGGATGGCGGGCTGGGATTGGACCTGGCCAAAGACAAGCAGACCCGGAGGTCTATGCTTGGGGCCATTAAACAGTTAGCTGTATATCCGGTGTCACGTTTGCGGGGTAAACGTCTGGAGGCCGAAGACTTTGATAAGTTGATGATCGGGGATACAACCAGGGATTTGCTGGTGTGGTTAAATGATCCGGCCCCAACAAGGGCACTTTGGGAGCACAGCAAGTGGGAGGCGTTTTGTAATCGTTGCCGGGCCGAGTTTGGTTTTGACCCTGAAAATGACGGTGAGATTGTGGGTGGTGAAAAGCTTGGCTTGCGGGAAGATGCCTGGAAAAACGTATGGCTAAGGTTTGAGGAATCACCGGCCCTTTATCCAAACATCCCTGAATTGTTAAGGCGCTCCAAGCCTGCCAGGCTCATTTTCGACAGAGAACCGTGGCCGGATGAGAACGCAGCGGATGAAGAAGCACTGCAGAAAAGTCTTTTGAACATTGAAGACATGAATTCTGCTGAGGCCAGGCGGAACATTGCAGAACTTGAAAAACAGCACGGGGTACGCCGCGGTTGGGTATGGCATAAGCTTGGCTGGAGCCCCCTTGCGGAGGCTTTGAAACACCTTGTTAAGCTGGCACAAATAACTGCCCAAAACCTCGGGGGCGATACCCCGGATGCGGTAGCTGCTCTTTACACAGATGGGGCTTATCTGGCTGACGATGCTGTTTTGCGGGCAATGGAAAGCGTTAAGACGGCGCAAGACTTGAATGTGGTTAGGGCTGTTATCCGGAGCATGTATCTACCCTGGCTTGAGGACACAGCCAGGCATCTGCAAGATAGAATCTCAACTAATCCGCTCCCTGGGTGTACTAATATAAATCACACCCTGGCCAGGGCAGAGTCCGGGGAGTGCCTGCTCTTTGTTGATGGATTGCGCTATGACATTGGCCGCAGGTTTACGGCATTGGCGGATGACAATAATTTAACTGTTAGTATTACCAGACGCTGGGCTGGTCTGCCATCGGTAACAGCTACTACGAAGCCCATAGTATCACCTATATCAGACAAACTATCTGGCCTGCTGCCGTGTGAAGATTTTTTGCCGGCTGTTACTGAAAGCGGCAGTCCACTTACCACCGGTAGATTTCGCAAGATGCTCACTGAGGCAGGTTATCAGGTTTTCGACAGCTCTGATGTCGGTGAGCCGGACAAGCAGGATGCGCGGGGGTGGACCGAATTTGGCGAATTTGACCTGATCGGGCACACCCTGCAAAGTAAGATGGCCTCGCGGATTGATGAGCAGCTTGAACTCCTCCTGGAGCGGCTGCGGGGCTTGCTTGAGGCCGGTTGGAAAAAGGTGCGTGTTGTGACAGACCACGGCTGGCTTTTGGTGCCTGGTGGGTTGCCGTCAATAAAACTGCCTAAATACCTTACGGAGAGCCGCTGGACCCGTTGCGCTGCCATAAAAGCAGGCGCCCATGTGGAAGTGCCAACGGCAAAGTGGTTTTGGAATGAGCATGAGTATATTGCTTATGGTCCCGGCGTGCATTGTTTTATAAACGGTGAGGAATATACCCACGGGGGTGTCAGCCTTCAGGAGTGTGTTATTCCCGAAATGGTTTTCAGCTCAAAAAATGGACAAGTTCCTTCAGTCAATATAACGGAGATTAAATGGATAGGTATGCGTTGTCGTGTTGCTATTGAAGCCGGGGGTGTTGAATTTACAGCGGACCTCCGTACCAAGCCGAATAATTCAGATTCCAGTATAACAACGCCAAAGCAATTTGATGCTAAAGGGCAGGTGGCCCTTCTGGTTTCAGACGATTCACTTGAAGACACGGTGGTCAGCCTGGTAATACTTGATTCTTCGGGTCGGGTAATTGGTAAGCAGATGACGACCGTAGGAGGTGAAAATTAAGCATGGAACTCGACACTATTGACCGGATTGGTGCGTCAGCATTTGATGGTTACCTGGTTCGTAAAGATTTGGTGCGGAAATACAGCCGGCAATACCCGGTGCCAACTTATGTGGTGGAGTTTCTCCTGGGCCGCTACTGTGCAACCATTGATGAGGACGAAATCAACGAGGGCCTGCAAATTGTTGAAAGACAATTGAGAGACCGGACGGTCCGTACGGGTGAAGAGGAACTTTTTAAAGCCCGGGCCAGGGAAAAAGGTTCAATAAAACTAATTGATCTGGTAAAAGCCCGGCTGGATTCCCGAAACGATTGTTTTATCGCGGAACTTCCAAGCCTGGGTCTGAAAGATGTGCGCATTGAAGACAACCTGGTGCATGATAACGAAAGAATGCTCACAGATGGTTTCTATGCCGAAGTTACTCTGACATATGACGCCACCATTGCTATGGAAAAAAACGGACGTCCATTCGCCATTGAAAGCCTGAGACCTATCCAGCTTTCCAAAACTGATGTGCTGTCAGTGTTCGAAAAGGGGAGAAATGAGTTTACCACAGAGGAATGGAAACGCTTTCTCATTCGTTCAATCGGACTGGAACCGGATAATCTTTCGGATAGGGCGCAAATGGTAACCTTGTTAAGAATGGTAACATTTGTTGAGCGTAATTTTAACTTTGTGGAACTGGGTCCGCGCGGTACCGGTAAAAGCCACTTGTTCCAACAGATTTCACCATATTCACACTTGATTTCAGGTGGCAAAGCCACGGTTGCCAAGATGTTTGTCAATAACGCCAGCGGCCAGCGGGGCCTGGTGTGCCACTACGATGTCGTGTGTTTTGATGAGGTTGGAGGGATTTCCTTCGACCAGAAGGATGGCGTAAACATCATGAAAGGCTATATGGCATCGGGTGAATTTTCACGCGGTAAGGAGAGTATACGTGCCTTTGGCGGGATAGTTATGCTTGGCAACTTTGACGTTGATGTTCAGCAGCAGCAACGCATTGGCCACCTGCTTAGCCCCCTGCCGCCTGAAATGAGAGATGACACGGCCTTTATGGACCGCATTCATGCCTATGCTCCGGGCTGGGAATTCCCCAAACTAAACCCGAATCTTCATTTCACCGATCATTTTGGCCTGGTAAGCGATTTTATCTCTGAATGCTGGAATAAACTCCGCAATGTTAGCCGGTTATCTGAACTCCAAGGTCGGGTCAACTGGGGAGGTGCACTGAGTGGTAGAGACATTGAAGCGGTCAATAAAACCGTCAACGGTTTAATTAAGCTCATCTATCCGGATCCGTCGATGCCAATTCCGGACGAAGAATTGGAAAAAATAGTCCGCATCGCGCTGGAATCTCGCCGCAGAGTGAAGGAGCAACAAAAGCGCTGTTTCAAAACGGAATTCCGCAATACCCATTTCAGCTACATGATGGGTACTGAAGGGGTAGAGCAGTTTGTTTCTACACCAGAGCTCCACAGTGATGAAGCCATAGACAGCGATCCCCTGCCGCCGGGGCAGGTCTGGGCGATTAGCCCTGGCGGTCAAGATGCTTCGCCGGCTTTGTACAGAATTGAAGTTACAGTTGGTCCCGGTAACGGGGTGAAAATCCTTAATACTCCCGTTCCACCGCCTTTCAAGGAAAGTGTTCGCTACGGG
>Ga0048257_100604_pt1 | contig 11725 bp, 7 predicted proteins | sample SubbioWold_Dec13_FD_54351 | JGI IMG/M metagenome (GOLD analysis project Ga0048257, IMG submission 54351) | Serpentinite rock and fluid subsurface biosphere microbial communities from McLaughlin Reserve, California, USA - CSWold_Dec13... | ecosystem: Environmental > Terrestrial > Deep subsurface >...
CATTAAACAATTTTGAAGATTAAGAATAGTGAGCTATGGCGCAACAATGGGGTCACGCAACAATGGTGTCAGGGGATTGGTTTCCCGGAATGAGCATCTGGAAGGGGGAGTTGTTTTAGCTTTACTTTGCAAGGGGTTTTTGCGCCCCTGATTACGAAAAAAATAATCGTTGCAGAAAAAAATATTGGAATATATGTAATAATAAGTTCTTATGGGTTGGTGCCCCAAGTCATAAAGAAGACTTTGGTTTCAGGTGGGGTTTTAACCCCATCTGAACCTTAGTCGCACTTATTTCGAGTTTACAGCCTGTTAATCCCATTAGTTGGGGACATTCCTGTCCTCAGAGAAATACCCAAGCTTCAGCAGGTGTGTCCCCTTTCCTTATGCGGGGGCGGGGTCTTACAGGCTGTGCGAAGATAGAAATAGCAAATAGCTGGTAACAGGATTTAAGAAAGGCCAGGTGATAACCAAGTGTTAAATCAATCAGTGAGCCTGGAAGTCGAAGGTAGCGGTGTGGACAAGGCAGAGAGCTTTGAGCCTCAGATTGTAGGTCTGGTGTGCAACTGGTGCAGTTATGCCGGGGCCGACCTGGCAGGTACCTCCCGAACCCAGTATCCGCACAATATACGGCTGATTCGGGTAATGTGCTCGGGCGCCATTGATCCGCTGTACATTCTCAGGCTGTTGCTGGATGGCGCGGACGGGGTTTTGGTAGGCGGGTGACACACCGGTGACTGCCACTATGGTAGTGGTAATTACAAGGCCCGGCGCCGCATGGCAATCCTGAAGTCATCCCTGGAAACCTTCGGCATCAGCCCGGAAAGGGTCTGGTTCAGGTTTATCAGCGCCTCGGAGGGGAAGTTGTTTGCCGAAACAGTAACGGAAATGGTGGCCAGGCTTAAAGAGCTGGGGCCCAATCCCGCCAAGAAGCTCTGTGAGGTCTAAACAAGGAGGTTATAGGCATGAAAACATTCACCCTGTCAACCGGAGCAGGCAATCTGAACAACGCCCTGGCCTCCTTTTTTAGCGGCCTGCTGGAAAGCGGCGTAGTGGATGCGCTGCTGGCGCCCCGGGAGGTTAAATCAAAGAGTAATGTGGTCATGACCCTGATAACAGATCCGGCGGGGCTGAAAAGCATCAGCCCACTGGCCCCGGTGGCGATGCAAAACGCCGCCCGGATGGTGGCGAGCCTGACGGTAACCGACCCGGGCCAAAAAATAGGGGTGGTGCTGCGCTCCTGTGAAACCAGGGCCCTGGTGGAACTGGTCAAGTTGCAGCAGGCCAACCTGGATAACCTGGTGATCATCGGCATGGACTGCCTGGGCACCTTTGAGCCCCTGGACTACCGCCGGCTGATAACCGGGGGCGGGTGGGACCTGGAGCAGTGGCTCACTGCCGCCGCCGGCGGGGAAACGGCTGCCGGGGAGTATAACATCCGCAGCGCCTGCGCCATGTGCGGGCACATAACGGCGGAGCACGCCCATATCAGCATAGGCTGGGCCGGCCTGAACCCGGCCGCAGAACTGCTGATCGAGGCCGACGGGGAGCTGGCCGCCCGGCTGGCCGGCCTGGGTTTAAAAGAGGCGGCGGCCAATCCCGGCCGGGAACAGGCTATGGAGCGCATCCGGGCCGCCAGGCAGGCCCATAAAGAGCAAAGGATCCAGGAATTCGCCGGGCTGACCGGAGATCTGTCCGCCATGGTGGATGAGCTGGCCGGCTGCCTGCGCTGCTACAACTGCCGGCAGGCCTGCCCCATCTGTTTCTGCCAGGAGTGCGTATTCATCTCGCCAGTGTTCCGGCACACCCCGGAGGACTACCTGGGCTGGGCCAGGATGAAGGGCGCCCTGGAAATGCCCACGGACACCCTTTTATTCCACCTGACCAGAATCAACCACATGGGCGTGAGCTGCGTGGGCTGCGGCCATTGTGAGAGCGCCTGCCCGAGCAAGCTGCCGCTGTCGGTGCTGTTCCAGGTGGCGGGTCAGCGGGTGCAGGACATTTTTGGCTACGTGCCGGGCCGCAGCGCAGAGGAGGAACTCCCCCAGACCACCTACCGGGAAAACGAGCTGGAGCCGCGCTAGGTTGGGCGTCGGGCGTCGGATGTTGGGCGTCGGAAATTAAGTAAGAGTAATAATTACAGGTTGGTTGTTCGAAAAAACGCACAAAGATCATCAATGGATTAATGCCTGTTATTAATACATATCGAATTATACGCGGCTAATAAATAGATACAACTTTCTTACGTAAGGAAAGGGTAACAGTGCATTTGGTTATAGTTTCCTGAAAATGGAACTGTACACCGCATCCAACGGTGAAGGCAATTGCACAGAACTAGCTGACAGGGGGTTGGGCAATGCGAGTAATAGCCGGCGAGGAATCACTGCGTACAGACCCCGGTTTTCTGGGGCAGGTAAAGGAAAAGAGCGGCCAGCCCATTGAGCTTTGCTATCAGTGCCAGAAATGCGCGTCCGGGTGTCCCATGGTAGAGTACTTTGAATACACCCCCAACCAGATTATCCGCATGGTCCATTTTGGCCTTAAAGACCGGGTATTAAAAAGCCCGGGCATCTGGCTTTGCTCCGGGTGTGAAACATGCGGTGTGCGCTGTCCAAACGGCATCAGGATTTCCGAGGTTATGGACGTGCTAAGGTCCCTGGCTGCTGCCGGCAAGGTCGCCGGCGATAAGCGCGCCGAGGTTTTTCACCGCATGTTTTTAGATAATGTGAAAAGCCACGGCCGGGTGCATGAGGGCATGCTCATGGCCAAATACAAACTGAAGACCGGCCAGTTGTTCACCGATCTGGACCTGGGCTTTAAGTTATTCAAAAAAGGCAAGCTGCCCCTGCTGCCGCACAGCATTAAGGGTAAAAAACACATCCGTGACATTTTTGAGAAGGTTCAAAAAAGGAGCTAGCAAGCTTTTCGCGGTACTATAGTTTTAGACAATAAGGCTTCTAGGGGGGTTCGCCAATGAGCGAAACTACAACCGGTAATGTAAAAGGCTCCGTCCTGGTGGTGGGTGGCGGCATTAGTGGTATGCAGTCCGCCCTCGACCTTGCGGAAGCAGGACTTAAAGTATATCTGGCGGAGGAGAAAACGGCCATCGGGGGAACTATGTCCCGGCTGGATAAAACCTTCCCCACCAATGACTGTGCCATGTGTATTGTCTCTCCCAAGCTGGTGGATGTGGGCAAGCATTTGAATATTGAGATCCTTACCGGCGCCAAGCTGCAAGGGGTTGAGGGGGAGCAGGGCAACTTTAAGGTCAAGCTGCGCAAGAAGGCCCGTTATGTTGACATGGCCAAGTGCACCGGCTGCGGTGAATGCGCCACGGCCTGCCCGGTGGAGCTGCCCAGTGAGTTTGACGGCGGCCTGGGGCAAAGAAAGGCCGCTTACAAGCTGTACGCCCAGGCCATGCCCTCGGCCTATGCCATTGAAAAGAACGACCTGCCGCCCTGCCGCGCGGCCTGCCCGGCGGGAATCAACGTCCAGGGCTATGTGCAGCTGGTCAAGCAGGGCAAAATGGTGGATTCCTGGCGAATAATTTATAATGACAACCCGTTACCCGGTGTCTGTGGCAGGGTGTGCACGCATCCCTGTGAGACCAACTGCCACCGGGGCGAAGTTGACAGCCCGGTAAGCATCAGGGAGCTAAAAAGGCTGGCGGCGGATGCTGCCTATAACAATATAGAAGAACTGCCCCTGCCGGAAATACCGGAACCCCTGGGTAAAAGGGTGGCTGTAATTGGCGCCGGCCCGGCGGGTCTTTCGGCGGCCTATCAGTTGGCCAAAAAGGGTTACGGGGTAACAATTTTTGAGGCCCTCCCGGTTGCCGGGGGCATGCTCAGCGTGGGTATTCCAGCCTACCGCCTGCCCAAGGAACTGGTGGAGCTGGAAATTGGTTTGCTGCAGAAAATGGGTATTGAAATTAAAACCGGCGCCCGACTGGGCAGGGACTTCACCATAGATGACTTGCCTAAACAAGGATACGTCGCCATCCTGCTGGCTATCGGCGCCCACAAGGGTATCTTCCTGCATCTTCCCGGCGAGGATTTGGACGGGGTTATGCCGGGAGTTGATTTCCTAAGGAAAGTAAATCTGGGTGAAGAGGTTAAGGTGGGCCGGCGGGTGGCGGTCATCGGCGGCGGCAACACGGCTATGGATGCGGCCAGGACGGCCCTGCGCCTGGGTGCCGCCGAGGTTACCATTGTCTACCGCCGTTCGGAATCAGAAATAACAGCGGCCAAAGATGAGATTCACGAGGCCCTGGAAGAGGGCGTCAAGTTTCAGATGTTAACCGGCCCCAAAGCCATCCTGGGGGAGGGTGGCCGCGTTACCGGCCTGGAATGTTTGCTGAATGAGCTGGGCGAGCCGGACGCCGGGGGCCGCCGCCGGCCGGTACCCATTGCGGGCAGTGAATTTGTAATTGACGTTGATACCGTAATTACCGCCGTCGGCCAGTCCCCGGACCCAGCAGGCCTTGATGGCTCTGGCCTGGAGCTGGGCAGGGGTAATACCGTCAAGGCCGACCCGGCCAGCCTGGTCACCGGGAGGCCGGGGGTTTTCGCCGCCGGTGATGTGGTCACCGGCCCGGCCACCGTTATTGATGCCATCGGGGCGGGGAAAAAGGCGGCGGCTAATATTCACCTGTTCCTGCAGGGAGAAGAGTTGACCTCTGCTGACAGCGGCCGGGAACAAAAGGTTGCTCCCTTCCCCCCGCACGTGGCCGGAAACCTGGCTGCCGCAAGGGCACGGCCCGTCTACGCCGACCCGGCGGTGCGGGTAACGAACTTTGCCGAGTCCGCCCTGGGCCTCAGCGGAGCCGACGGCCTGAAGGAGGCCGGGCGCTGCCTTAACTGCAGCGTTTGTTCCGAGTGCCGGGAGTGTGTAAAGGTATGCCTGCCCCAAGCCATTGACCACGATATGCGGGATGAAGATCTTGAGCTTGAGGTGGGGGCCGTCCTCCTGAGCCCCGGTGCTGATATCTATAACCCGGCGGAATTGGATTACCTGGGCTATAAAAAGTACCCCAATGTGGTTACCAGCATTGAGTTCGAGCGGATCTTAAGCGCTTCGGGCCCCTTCCAGGGCCACCTGATCCGCCCCTCCGACGGCCGGGAGCCTGGAAAGATTGCCTGGATCCAGTGCGTTGGCTCCAGGAATTTGAAGCTTAACCATGATTATTGCTCCTCGGTGTGCTGTATGTATGCCATCAAGGAGGCGGTGATTGCCAAAGAGCACAGCCATGAGCCCCTGGACACAACCATCTTTTTAATGGATATGCGCTCCTACGGCAAGGATTTTGAAAAATATTACAACCGGGCCCGGGATGAGCACGGGGTCAGGTTTATTAAAAGCCGTATTTTTGAAGTGCAGGAGGCGCCGGACCAAGGCGGCAGCCTCACCATCAGGTATGCCCTGGATGATGGGACCATCTGCCAGGAAGAATTTGACCTGGTGGTACTCTCGGTGGGCTTCAAGCCTTCCTGCGGTTCCCGGGAACTGGCCGCCGTGACCGGCATTGAATTGGATGAATTTGGCTTCTGCAAATCCGGTGAATTCTCCCGGGGCGTGACCAGCCGGCCCGGTATCTACGCCAGCGGTGTATTTGCCGCCCCCAAGGATATTCCGGAAACCGTGGTCGAGGCCAGCGCGGTGGCCGGCTACGCCTCCCGCCTGCTCTCCGGTGCCAGGGGTGCCCTGACCCGGGTCAAGCACTACCCGCCGGAAAAACCGGTAACCAAGGCCGCCCCGCGGATTGGCGCCTTTATTTGCAACTGCGGCATCAACATCGGCAGTGTTATTGACGTGCCGGATGTGGTTAACTACACCAAAACCCTGAAGAATGTGGTTTATGCCCGGGAATTCTTGTTCTCCTGCTCCCAGGACAGCATTGACCACATCAAGCAGGCCATTGAGGAAAACAATCTGAACCGGGTGGTGGTGGCATCCTGCACGCCCCGCACCCACGCGCAGCTTTTCCAGAGCGCGCTGCGGGAGGCCGGACTGAATCCTTACCTGTACGAACATGTTAACATCCGGGAGCACTCTTCCTGGGTGCACCGGGATACCCCCAAAGAGGCGACTGAGAAGGCCAAGGACCTGGTCCGGATGGCCGTGGCCAAGGCGATGCTGCTCAAGCCGGTAACCCCCACCCACACCGATGTAAACCATGCCTCCCTGGTGGTGGGTGGCGGCGCTGCGGGCATGTCGGCCGCACTGTCCCTGGCCGAGCAGGGCTTTGACGTTTACCTGGTGGAAAAGAGCCCGGAACTGGGGGGGCGGTTAAGGCAGATTCATTTCTCCCTGGAAGGGGCCGATCCGCAGCAGGAATTGCGGCAATTAATTGACAGGGTAAGCAATAATTCCAAAATAACAGTTATTACCGGGGCCGGGATCGAGTCCTTTGCCGGCTACCCGGGGAACTACCGGACCAAAATCAAATTGGGGGATAAAACCCGTGAATTGGAGCACGGGGCCACGATACTGGCCACCGGCGCCCAGGAGGCCGGGACCGGGGAGTATCTCTACGGCCAGCACCCCCGGGTGGTTACCCAGACCGAGCTGGAAGAAAAGCTGGCCACAGGCGGCGCCGGCGATGTGCAGACCCTGGTGATGATCCAGTGTGTCGGCTCCAGGGATGCCGGCAGGCCCTACTGCAGCCGGGTTTGTTGCTCCCAGGCCCTGAAAAACGCCCTGAAATTCAAGGAATTAAACCCGGACGCCGGTGTGTTCATCCTTTACCGGGATATTCGCTCTTACGGGTTGAAGGAAAAGTATTACACCCGGGCCAGGCGTAAGGGGATTGTTTTCATTCGCTACAGCGAGGCGGCAAAACCCCTGGTAACAACTGAAGGGGACGCCCTGCGGGTGGTGGTGAAGGACCACATTCTGGGGGAAAACATTGCCCTGCGCCCCGATCTGCTGGCGCTCAGCACCGGTGTTGTCCCCAACCTGGAGAATACCAGGCTCAGCCAGATCTTCAAGGTGCCCCTGGATGCCGACGGCTTCCTGCTGGAAGCGCACATGAAGCTGCGCCCGGTGGACTTTGCCGCCGACGGCCTGTACATGTGCGGCCTGGCCCACGCCCCCAAGCTGGCCGGGGAGTCCATGCAGCAGGCCAATGCTGCGGCCATGCGGGCGGCCACCCTGCTGGCCAAGGATAAGCTGGAGAATGTGCCCATCACCGCTACGGTGAACAAAAAGCGCTGCGTGGGGTGCATGCTGTGCAAGGCGGCTTGCAGCTACCAGGCCCGGGAGTTTGACCCGGTATCCAGGACGGCCATAGTGCGGGAAGCGCTGTGCCGGGGCTGCGGCGCCTGTGTGGTGGCCTGCCCCAACGGGGCCACCCAGCAGAAGGGTTACGAGAAGTCGCAGATGATGGCGGCCCTTAAGGCGGCCTTGAAATAGGGGTGAAAAATATGAGTGCCATTGTTCAGGAGATACCGGAAAAGAAGGTTGGTGCGGTCCTGGTGGTAGGGGCCGGCATCAGCGGCATGCAGTCGGCTCTGGATCTGGCCGAGGCCGGTTTCAAGGTTTACCTGATCGAGCGCAAGCCCAGCATCGCCGGGACCATGCCCATGCTGGACAAGACTTTCCCCACCAATGACTGCTCCATGTGCATCCTCTCCCCCCGGGTGGTGGATGTAGGGGGGCACATGAATATTGAAATCATGACCATGTCCGAACTGGTGGGGTTGGAGGGCTGGCCGGGCAATTTCAAGGCCACGGTTAAGAAGCATCCCCGCTACGTGGATATTAACAGGTGTGTCGGCTGTGGCCGCTGCGAGACAGTGTGCCCCCAGGTGGTCAGCAATGACTTCAACCAGGGGCTGGACGGGCGCAAGGCCATTTACAAGCCCTACGCCCAGGCCTTTCCCAACGCCTATGTAATCGACCGGGAAAACTGCATTCAGTGTGGGGCTTGCGTGGAAAAGTGCGGCCCCAAGGCCATCAATCAAGATATGACGGAGGAAGATGTGGAACTGGAGGTGGGGGCTGTTGTCCTGGCCCCCGGCTTTGAAATTTTTGACGCCAGGCTGAAGGGCGAGTATGGCTACGGGATTTACCCCAATGTGGTTACCAGCCTGCAGTTTGAAAGGCTGCTCAGCGCCTCCGGCCCCAACCAGGGGCACCTGATCAGGCCCTCGGACGGCAAGGAGCCCCAAAAGGTTGCCTTCATCCAGTGTGTCGGGTCCCGGGAGCCGGGCAAGGACCGTAATTACTGCTCCGGCGTTTGCTGCATGTACGCCACCAAGGAGGCCATCGTGGCCCAGGAGCACACCCCGGGCCTGGAGGCGTCCATCTTCTGCATCGACGTCAGGGCCTTCGGCAAGGGCTTTGAGCAGTATTATGACCGGGCCCGGAATGAATACGGGATCCGCTATGTAAAGTGCCTGGTATCGTCTGTTAAGGAGCTGCAGCAAAGCAAGAACCTGCTGCTGAGATACCGCACGCCCTCAGGCGAGGTGCGGGAAGAGGAGTTTGATCTGGTGGTGCTTTCCGTCGGCCTAAGGCCTTCGGAAGGTACGGCAAAGCTGGCCGGGGTGGCCGGGATTGGCCTGGATGAGTTCGGCTTTTGCCTGCCCGGGGAAGAAACCTGTACCACCACCCGGCCGGGTGTGTTTGTGGCGGGAACCTTTGCCGGCCCCAAGGACATCCCCGAAACAGTCATTGAGGCCAGCGCCGCCGCCGGTTATGTTTCACGGCTGCTGGGCGAGGCCCGGGGTACCCTGACCGCCTGCAAGGAGGATATTCCCGAAAGGGACGTTGCCGGCGAGCAGCCCCGGATAGGTGTTTTTGTCTGCAATTGCGGCATCAACATCGGGAGTGTGATCAATATTCCCGAGGTGGTTAAATACGCAAAGACCTTAAAGGATGTGGCCTTTGCCGAGGAATTTCTCTTTGCCTGCGCTCAGGACAGTTTGGAGCGGATTAAGAGGCGGATTAAAGGTCAGAAGCTAAACCGGGTGGTGGTGGCCTCTTGCACCCCGCGCACCCACGCGGCGCTGTTCCAGAACGCGCTGCAGGAGTCGGGCCTGAACCTTTATTTATACGAGCATGTGAACATCCGGGAGCACTCATCCTGGGTGCACCGGGAAGAGGGTGAGGCGGCTACCGTCAAGGCCATGGATCTCATACGCATGGCTGTGGCCAAAGCCCGCCTGCTGGAACCCATTGCAACAACCTATACGGACATTAACCGCCAGGCGCTGGTTGTGGGCGGCGGGGCGGCCGGTCTGGCCGCGGCACTGTCCCTGGCCGAGCAGGGCTTCAAGGTTTCCCTGGTGGAAAAAAGTCCGGAGCTGGGCGGCAGGCTCAGGGACTTGCGCTACAGCGTTGACGGCAGTGACCCTGCAGTGCTGCTGGAGAGTTTGGTTGACCGGGTGAACCGGCACCCCGCCATTGAGGTGTTCACCGGCAGCAAGGTGGTGGAGGTGGGGGGATACCCCGGCAACTACAGCACCAGGGTGGATACCGGCGGTGAAATAAGGGTAATTGAGCACGGCTCCACCGTTATTGCCACCGGGGCCCGGGAAGTTACGCCGGCGGAATACCTGTACGGCCAGAGTCCCCATGTGCTGACCCAGACCCAACTGGAAAACCGGGTCAGCCGGGAAGGGCTGGATGGGGTCAAGAATGTGGTGATGATTCAGTGCGTGGGCTCCAGGGACAGTGAAAGACCTTACTGCAGCAGGATTTGCTGCACCCATGCCATCAAAAACGCCCTTAAGATCAAGGAAGTCTCCCCGGATACCAATGTATATATTCTCTACCGGGATGTCCGGGTTTACGGAATAAAGGAAAAGTATTACACCGAAGCCAGGCGCAAGGGCGTAATCTTTATTCGCTACGAGCCGGAGGAGAGGCCGGTGGTGACAGCCGGCCCCAATGGCGCCGTGGAGGTCAGGGTAAAGGACCGGATCCTTGGCTGCACCCTGGTCATAGATGCCGGCCTGCTGGCGCTTAGCACCGGTGTGCTGCCGGGTGAGGATAATGAGAAACTGAGCCAGTTGTTCAAGGTACCCCTCAGCGCCGACGGCTTTTTACTGGAGGCGCACATGAAGCTGCGCCCGGTGGATTTTGCCGCCGACGGCCTGTACCTTTGCGGCCTGGCCCACTCGCCCAAGCTGACCGATGAGTCAATTGTCCAGGCCAATGCCGCGGCCATGCGGGCCGTAACCTTGCTGTCCAAAGACCAAGTAGAAAACGTGGCCCTGACCGCCACGGTGGATGAAGATTTATGCGCCGGGTGCGGGCTCTGTGTAAAGGCCTGCAGTTATAACGCCCGCCAAATGGGTGAGGTGTCCGGGGTGGCGGAAGTGGTGGACGTCCTGTGCCAGGGCTGCGGGGCCTGCGTTGTGGCCTGCCCCAGCGGGGCCAGCCAGCAAAAGGGATTTGAAAAGGGACAGATGATTACCATGATCAAGGCGGCTCTTTTGTAGAAATATATTTGCCCGGGGACGGATGCTTGCCGCTTGTTCATAAACTGCGCACCGGTAAGGCAAGCCTCGTTGCGGACCGGCTCCGGCGCTCTGTCCCCTTTCCGGGCATTTTCATCCTTTGCTGGCGCCGCTTCAGCGGCAGGGACATTTGTTTGACAATAACCGGTTGGTAAATAACTGCCAGTTTACAATACAACGGCAGACACCAAGTATGGATACAGGGGGTCTAGGAATGAAAATTATGGACAATAGCTTTACCCGTAAGGGTCAAGGGGGTAAGCAAAAGTGAAGATGGCGTACTATCCCGGCTGTTCCCTTGGGTCCACGGCTATAGAATATGACCAATCTTCCCGGGCGGTGTGCTCCGCCCTTGGGCTTGACCTGGTGGAGTTGGAGGACTGGAGCTGCTGCGGGGCAACTTCCGCACACAACCTGGACCACCTGCTTTCCGTGGTCCTGCCCGCCCGCAATATAGCCCTGGCCCAGCCAAGGGGGCTTGATGTGGCCGTTCCCTGTGCCGCCTGCTTTAGCCGCCTGCGCAAGGCTGACCATACCCTGCGTCATGATAAAGGCACCCGCCGGGAAGTGGAAGAAGTCATTGGCTTTAAATATGAGGGTAAAATACGGGTGTTATCCCTATTGGAGGGGCTGGTGTCCGGGGTCGGGCTGGACAGAATTGCCGCCAGGGTGGTTAGCCCGCTGCGGGGATTGAAGGTTGTATGCTATTACGGCTGCCTGATGGTGCGGCCCCCTGAAGTAAGTGGTTTTGACCGGGTGGAAAACCCCGTTATGATGGATCATCTGGTGGAGGTACTGGGCGGGGAGTCGCTGATGTGGTCTTATAAAACAGATTGCTGCGGGGCCGGCCTGGCCCTCACCAACACCCCCGTGGTGGAAAAGCTGGTGAGACGGCTGGCCGGCGCCGCCAGGGAGGCCGGGGCCTCCGCCATTGTGACCGCCTGCCCCTTGTGCCAGAGCAATCTGGAAATGAGGCAGGACCAGGGGACTAAAATACCTTCCTTTTATTTCACCGAGCTGGTGGGGATGGCCCTGGGACTTAAAGAGGCGCGGGGCTGGCTGGGCAAACATCTTGTTGATCCGGGGCCGGCCCTTGCTTGCCAGAAATAGTTGGGAAAAGTAACTACTCAGGAGTCAGGAGTCAGGAGTCAGAATGAGAAAACCAGTGAAAACATTTGAAGATTTACTGGTATGGCAGAAGGCGCACCTGTTTGTACTTGCGGTTTATAAAGTATAATTTTCATAAGCAACTAAAAATGGGG
>Ga0048257_100922_pt1 | contig 11659 bp, 12 predicted proteins | sample SubbioWold_Dec13_FD_54351 | JGI IMG/M metagenome (GOLD analysis project Ga0048257, IMG submission 54351) | Serpentinite rock and fluid subsurface biosphere microbial communities from McLaughlin Reserve, California, USA - CSWold_Dec13... | ecosystem: Environmental > Terrestrial > Deep subsurface >...
CTTGAACCTGCAAACTCAGAACTACAAGCAACTGTTGTAAAAAATCTTTAAAGGGGGTATAATTTAAAGAAAATTCAGGCAGGTAAAAAATGAAACATATCGACTCGCATATTCACCTGTATCCAAAGAAACTGATGGATGCCATCTTCCGTTACTTCGAGAAAACAGCATGTAATTTTCCGTATCGGCAAGATGTGCCGGAGTCACTGGCTTATCTGAGAGAAAGCGGGATGGAAAAGGGTTTTCTCCTACTCTATGCCCACAAGGCCGGCATGGCCCGGGATTTAAACCACTGGGCATTTGAACTCTGCCTGCAAAACCCTGACCTTGTGCCTTTTGCCTGCTTTCACCCCGAAGATCCAGACGCCGATGCTTTAGTCAAAGAATGCCTAAATGATTGGGGCTTTGCAGGTTTCAAGCTTCATTTTAATGTCCAGCGCTTCAGTCCGGATGACCCGCGCTTTGCGCCTGTTTACAGCCAGGTGCAGGAACAAGGCAAAGCTATGGTTATGCATATCGGACCCTTCCCTTCTCCCAGCGATCACCTCGGTGCATCCAAATTGCTGTCAGTACTGCGAAGTTTCCCACGATTAAAGGTTTTGGTAGCACATCTCGGGTTTTATGATACCGAGAAGTTTTGGCGCATCATGGACCAATACCCCACTGTTTATCTGGACACTGCTTTTATACTTGGCAACCCGATGTTTCCAGACGGGGAAAAAATAGTAGCCGAATCGATGAAAAGGTTTCCTGACAGAATACTCTATGGCAGTGATTTTCCACTAATCCGTCACGATGTGCGTGAAGGACTGGCACATATCGGGACGTTATCCTGGGACGAAAATATAAAAAAGAAGCTGCTTTATGAGAACGCCGAGAACTTCCTGAGAAACGGACAGCCCCTTTGAGGCTGCTTTTATTATTTGATTCCCAAAATATTGCAAATAATTTTAAGATTACAACTTATATGTGAAATATTGCACTTGATCGGCGCGCCAGATATAATAGAATTAGGAAGGGTATAAAGATAAATTTTAGGGGTGGTAGTATGGATGCTGTCAGCAGTTTTAGGGTCAATCCGGTTCCTGACGATTCTGACGGCAGAGTCCAGCAAATGCTTGATACTGAGCGCGGCGCTGTTTACATCGAAGGGCCCCTAAGCTCCGAGCAATTGAGTGCATATACCATGTGCAGCGGCCTGTGCAAATTCAGGCAGCCGGGTGATCAGCACCTCGCGCTCATCGATATCGCAAAACTGCCTGAGGGGCTGGTCTTTATCGCCCGCTGCGGCAGTCTAATTGTTGGTTATATCACTTTTCATTATCCTGAATTTGAGCGCTGGGCAGAGTCGGGGATACCCTGCCTTTTGGAGTTGGGCGCCCTGGAGGTGTCAACCCACTGGAGAGGCCTTGGCATAAGCAGAGAACTTGTGCAAATACCTTTTTACAATGGCAGGCTGGAAGAAAAGATTATTGTAAGCATGGAATGCTACTGGTGCTGGGATCTGCGGAACACTGACCTCTCAATCTGGGAATACCGCAACATGATGGAAAAGCTTCTGACAAAACCAGGTTTTGAAACAAAGGCAACCGATGATCCCGACATCTCTTCTCACCCGGCCAACATCCTGTCGGTGCGTATCGGCAGCCGCGTCTGTGAGGATGACATTGCCAGGTTCGAAGCTCTGCGTTTTCGCAGAAGATGGCTGCTCTAATAGGCTGCTGCACAAAGCACTGATCTGCACTACATCACCCAGAATTACAAAAGGCAGCAATGTGTTCGGCTATACCTCCGAAGCCAGAAACATAATGGACCGAGAGTATAAAAAATATAACTATGACAAGCTGCTGAGCAATTTGGCCGAACTCGTATTAGGTGAAACTAAGGTCAGCCGGCTAAAGCAACAAAGCATGACCATAAGCCCTGAGAGAAACGGGTAAGGTTGGCGCGAAACTCGGTGCCATAAAGTTTTTATATAACTGCAGGAAAATATTGCCTGTGGTTATTTTATTGCACAGCGTAGTTTAGATGGCATGTTTTTTGCAATTATAAAAATTTTACAAATGTTTGCGCTGCTTTTATTGCCGGAAGGCACTATGCGCCAATTGAGAGAAAGCCGCTGTTTGCACGATTAGTCCGGTTTTAAACTATCGGCTGAAGCCGTATTGGGTGGTGTGCAAAAGCACCATATTGTACTGACTGCACCAATGGCTACCTTTACACTGAGTAAACGTTTACGGAGGTGGTAGGCCCAAGGAGAAGATTCCATAAAAGAGGATGTACGGTGTAAATGTCAAATAAGTGGAAAAGGGGCTTATGGAATGGATGTCAGAAAACTTTTTGACCTTACCGGCAGGGTAGCTGTGGTAACAGGCGGTTCAATGGGGCTTGGGCTGCAGTTTGCCCGTGCTCTTGCTGAGCTAGGCGCCAACCTGGTGTTATGTGCCCGTAAGGTCGACCGGTGTGAGCAGGCTGCGGCTGATTTGCGTCAGGAGCTGGGTGTTAAAGTGCTGGCATTGCGTTGCGATGTGACCAATCCGCCGGAGGTTCAGCATTTGGCGGACCGGGCTGTGGAAGAATTCGGCCGGATTGACATCCTGGTGAATAATGCCGGCATTTCCTGGTGCTGCCCCGTGGAAGACCTTTCGCTGGAGCAGTGGAATAAGGTGATGTCTGTCAACGTAACCGGCACTTTTTTGTGTACTCAGGCGGCAGGGCGGATTATGATCCGGCAGGGAAAAGGGAAAATCATCAATATTGCTTCTGTCGCCGGGCTTATTGGTGCAGCACCGGAAGCTATGGACTCTATTGTCTACAGTACGAGCAAAGGTGCAGTTATTAGCTTCACCAGAGATATGGCCTGCAAGTGGGCCAAGCACAATATTCTCGTCAATGCCATTGCCCCGGCATGGTTTCCGACACGGGTGACTGAGTGGATCCTGGATCACAGGAAAGATATTCTGCTTCCCAATATTCCGCTTGGACGTTTTGGCTCTGACCACGACCTGAAAGGCGCCGTTGCGTTTCTGGCCTCCGATGCTTCCGATTATGTAACCGGCCAGGTACTGGTGGTCGACGGCGGCAGCTCGGCCTGGTAGTAAATAAATTGAAAAGGAGTGGTATTTGTGATTAGTTTTGACCTGACAGAAGAACAAAAGAGCATGCAGAAGCTGGCGCGGGAGTTTGTGGAAAGTGAGATTATTCCCATTGCCGCCGAATATGACGAAAAGGAAGAAGTGCCGTGGCAGGTTGTCAATAAGGCGTTTGAAGTTGGGCTGATGAACATGAATGTGCCTGAAGAGTACGGCGGCCAGGGGCTTGACCCCATCACTGAGGCTATTATCGGCGAGGAACTGAGCTATGGATGTCTCGGTATCAGCGGTACTTTTGGCGCAAACGGCCTGGCTCTTACTCCAATCCTGCTGGCAGGGACTAAAGAGCAAAAGGAAAAATATCTTAAGTCTTTTTGCAGTAAACCGCAGCTGGCCGCCTTTGGCCTGACTGAACCCGAAGCCGGTTCCGATGTGGCAAACATATCAACGCGGGCTGTCCTTGAAGGGGACGAGTATGTTTTAAACGGGCAGAAATGTTTTATTACCAATGGCGGTGTGGCCAGCCTCTACACTATTTTTGCCACTGTGGATAAGAGTAAGGGAGTCAAGGGGATGTGCGCCTTTATTGTGCCCGGCGACACTCCGGGACTTTCTGCAGGGTCAAAGGAAAAGAAGATGGGTGACCGGGCTTCCCATGTGGGCGAGGTGATTCTGCAGGATGTCCGTATACCCAGGGAAAACCTGCTTGGCAGGGAAGGCGATGGTTTCAGGATTGCCATGGGAACGCTCGATATCACAAGGCCCGGTATTGGCGCCTCCGCCGTTGGGGTTGCCAGGCGTGCCCTGGAGGAAGCCATTAAATATTCCAAGCAGCGCGTGCAGTTTGGCCAGCCCATCGCTGCAAACCAGGCTATTCAGTTTATGTTGGCCGATATGGCCATGCGTGTGGATGCCTCCCGGCTGCTGGTATGGAGGTCCTGCCATAAGCTGCATAAGGGCGAACGGGCTTCCCTGGAAGGGGCTATGGCTAAATGCTTTGCGTCTGATATGGCGATGAGTGTGACTGTGGATGCAGTACAAATCCTGGGTGGTTATGGCTATATGCGTGATTACCCGGTGGAGAAACTGATGCGTGATGCCAAGATTACACAGATTTACGAGGGCACAAACCAGATTCAGCGTCTTGTTATGGCAAGAGAACTGCTTAAATAAAAGACAAAATGAGGAGGGAAACAATGCAGGAAGCTGTAATTGTAAGTGCTGCACGCACACCAATCGCCAGGGAAGCAGGGTCGCTAAAAGACCTGCTGCCTGAGGATTATGCCGGACTAGTAATCAGGGAGGCTGTGGCCCGGTCTGGGATAGCTGATGCCGGTATTATTGATGAAGTGATTTTTGGACACTGTCTGGGAGCTGCCGGCTGCATGGCGCGCCTGGCGCTTTTAAAAGCGGGGTTGCCCATGACCATCCCCGGAGTGACTATCGACAGGCAGTGCGGTTCGGGCTCCACCGCAGTCAATATGGCAGCTGCTTTGATTCAAAGCGGCGCTATTGATGTCTGTATGGCAGGCGGAGTAGACAGTATGACACTGATGCCGTTTATGGTGGAGAGGGCAAAAAGCGCTTACCAGCGGACGCCAAACAGTTATATCTCCCGGCCCCTTGCGCCAAAAGAAATAGGCGACCCCCCCATGGGTATCACTGCTGAGAATATAGTTGCAAAATGGAATATTTCGCGGGAAGAGCAGGATGAATTGGGCTACCTCAGTCAGGTAAAGGCCGCGCGTGCCATAAGCGAGGGACGCTTTACAGAGCAGATCGTCCCTGTGCCCGTCCCGCAGCGCAAAGGTGAGCCCATTCTGTTTGCTGCTGATGAGCATCCCCGTCCGGATGTAACCATTGAAAAGCTGGCAAAATTGCCGCCCGCTTTTAAAAAAGATGGAACTGTAACTGCGGGCAATTCATCGGGCATAAATGATGGCGCCGCCGCCCTTTTGCTGATGAGTGCAGAGAAAGCAAGTGAACTTGGCCTTAAGCCGCTTGCTTTTGTCCGCGCTTTTGCCGCCGCAGGGGTGGATCCCAATATTATGGGAATAGGCCCGGTTCCTGCCACCAGGAAAGTTCTTGACAGGATAGGGCTGTCCATTGCAGACATTGATGTGATTGAGCTTAACGAGGCGTTTGCTGCGCAGGCCATTGCCTGCTGCCGCGAACTTGGCATTGACTGGCGCAACCAGGAGCAGTTCAACCCAAACGGTGGCGCTATTGCATTGGGACACCCCATTGCAGGTTCACTGGCCATTCTGACGGTGAAAGCGGTCTATGAACTGCAGCGCAGGCAGGGCAGGTATGCTCTCATCACCGCCTGCTGCGGCGGGGGCCAGGGTGTGTCTACTATTATTGAAAGGGTATAGACAATGTACTTACAAAAACCCTGGCTCAAATTTTATGATTCATGTGTCCGCCACACCCTTGACTATCCTGATAAGCCCCTGTCAAGTTTACTGACAGAAGTGGCCCGGAAATCTCCGCAGCAGACTGCCTACATCTTTTATGACAAACAAAGCACTTACTCGGAATTGGAATGTCAGACTAACCGCTTCGCAAGCGCCCTGCACGGCCTTGGTATAAAAAAAGGAGACCGGGTGGCAGTGATGCTGCCCAACTGCCCTCAGTTTGTACTAAGTTACTATGCCATTGTTAAACTTGGCGCTATCGTTGTCAACACCAATCCAACGTATACTGAGCGGGAACTTCTTTACCAGTTAAATGATGCCGGCGTGGAGACTCTGATCACCTTTGAGGATGCAGTGGCGCGTATTGCTGCTGTCAAAGATAAGCTTTCTTTACGCCATGTCATACTTACCAGTATTCTTGGCAATAAGCCAAAATTGCCTGACTTTGCCTGTCTGTGCATGGATGAACTGATTGAAGGGGCGACGGGTGAGGCGCCGCCGGTAGAAGTCAACGCGCTTGAAGATGTGGCGGTGCTGCAGTATACCGGAGGTACTACCGGGGTGTCAAAAGCAGTTATGCTGACTCACAGTAATCTTGTCAGCAACTCCATCCAGATGCGTGAACGGTTTGCTGTTTTAGGAATAGGGATGGAGAGAGTGTTAACTGTCCTGCCTCTGTTTCATGTCTACGGTATGACTTGCTGTATGAATATGGCGTTGATTTCCGGAGGCGCCATGATTATGCTGCCGCGTTTTGAGGCCAAAGAAGTATTGGAAATGATCAGAATTCATCGGCCCACTTATTTCCCCGGTGTGCCGACCATGTATAACGCCCTGCTAAATCACCCCGAAACGCAGCAGTATGACCTGACAGTAATACCCTTTTACAGTTCAGGGGCGGCGCCAATGCCTCTTGAATTAATTGAAGCTCTGAATGCAAGGCTTGCCGGCAGCAAATCTGTGTATGCCGAGGGCTACGGCCTGTCGGAAGCTTCTCCTGTTACCCATTCCAACCCGGTGCACAACATTAGAATTGGCAGCATAGGTTTGCCATATCCTGATACCGAGTGCCGTATCGTGGATATTGAAACCGGTAAAACAGACATGCCTGTGGGAGAGCGCGGTGAATTGGTTATTAAGGGCCCCCAGGTTATGAAAGGTTATTGGAACAGGCCGCAGGAGACCGAGAACTCACTGCGGGACGGGTGGCTCTACACCGGTGATATTGCCACCATGGACGAAGATGGCTACTTTTATATAGTGGGCCGGAAAAAGGAAATGATAATCGCCGGCGGCTTCAATATTTATCCGCGGGAAGTGGAAGAAGTGCTCTACGAGTTGCCGCAGGTACAGGAAGCGGTTGTGGCGGGGGTACCGGACAAGTACCGTGGTGAGAGTGTGAAGGCTTATGTTGTGTTAAAGGAAGGGGAGCGACTGACTGAGGATGAGGTCATCACATATTGCAAAGGGTGTCTTACATCCTACAAGGTACCAAGGAGCGTAGAGTTTAGGAGTGAGCTGCCAAAAACAAATGTGGGTAAACTGCTGCGGCGGGTGCTGATTGAAGAGGAAAAACAGAGGCTTTCTGCTGCTGATTAAGCTCTTAATCAGGACTGCTGCCAAAATTGAATGGAGGAATAATAAGATGAAGATAGAGGACATTAAGAATATCTGTGTTGTCGGTGCGGGAAACATGGGGCACCAAATTGCCCTGCAGGCCGCACTATCCGGTTTTCAGGTGAAATCTACCGATGCCAGCGAAGTTACATTACAAAAAGCACAGCAGTTTGTAGATAGTTACCTGCCTCAGCGGGTGGCTAAGGGAAAACTGACAGAGGAGCAGGCAGCTCTTGCCCGCAAAAATATTTCCTTTGTTAAAACACTTGAGGAAGCAGCACAGGATGCTGATTTTGTAATTGAGGCCGTGACTGAAAAACTGGCGCTTAAACGGGATATATTTTCAAAACTGGACACAATATGCCCGCCGGACACCATCCTGGCAACCAACAGTTCATTTATTGTCAGCTCAATGATAGCAGATGTTACAACACGCCCAAGCCAGGTTTGCAACATGCATTTCTTCAACCCCGCACTGGTGATGAAGCTGGTTGAAGTGGTCCAGGGCCCCCATACTGCCCCTGAGACAGCAGAGGTAACTGTGGAGCTTTGCCGCAGGATGGGCAAGCTTCCTGTGCTCCTCAACAAAGAAATCTATGGTTTTCTGGTCAACCGGATCCTCGGCGCCCTTTCAACTGAGGCTGTTTTTCTGCTGGATCAGGGAATCGCCAGTGCCGAAGCTATTGATTTGGCCGTTGTCAACGCGCTTGGCCATCCCATGGGGCCCTTCCGGCTGATGGACCTGACAGGTATTGACCTTTCATACCACATAGGGATGGAGCGCTACAGGGAAACTCAGGATGCTGCCGACAAACCAAGCCCCGTTATCGTTGAAAAGTATGCAAAGGGAGAATGGGGCCAGAAGACAGGTAAAGGATTTTACCAGTATTAAAATCCAGTTGCAAGAAAAACGCTAAAAAAGCCGGCTGCCCGGCTGTGCAGACATGCCAAGCGCCGGCTTTTTATTTGTAATAACAGCGAGGTGAAATCAAATGACTGAAGCTGGCCGACCGCGTCGCTTCAACCCGTATTGGGAGCTGTTGGGTATTAGTGTAGTACGCTGGGAAACGGGGTTTGCCCGCCTTGTAATGCCGGTAAAAAAAGATTTGCTGCAGGTGTATGGCCTGGTGCATGGAGGCGCCATTGCCTCTCTGATTGATTCTTCAATTGCGGTAGCTCTCACTTCCGGCCTTGCGCCGGGCGAGAGTGCATCGACGGTGGAACTGAAAGTTAACTACCTGGCGCCTGTACTGGAAGGAAAGATTTTTGCCGATACCAGGATTGTAAAAAGAGGCAAAACAATTGTTGTTGGGATTACAGAAGTTGTTGACGAAGAAGGTCGTATGGTAGCAATTGGTACCGCCACATACATGATCCTGCGGAATAACTCAAGTACACCTGAACGCAAGGAGGATTCACTAAATTGTTAACTACTGCAGCGTCTGCATTTCTGCTTAAAGGCCGCAAACTGAAAAACAGGCTTGTCTTCCCACCCATAACCACAGCTTATGCCACAAACATGGGGGAGGTGACTTCCGGACTGCTTGACTACTATAGCCGTATTTCCCAGGGCGGGGTTGGGACTGTGATTGCAGAAGCGACAGTTGTCAATGAAGCCGGCAGGCTGACTCCTTTTTCCCTGGGTATCTGGGATGAACACTTTATTACAGGCCTTTCCCGGTTGGCAGAGAGGATAATGTCAGCAGGCACGGCTGCTTACCTGCAGCTCGCTCATGCCGGTCCGCGCTCATTTGCAGCACAGGTGGCACTGTCCGCTTCGGATATCCCATTTATCAGGTCTCAGCAAACCCGCGCAATGACAGTGTCTGAAATCCACCGTACGGTTGAAGAGTTTGTCAACGCCGCCGGGAGAGCCAGGAAGGCGGGCTTTGCCGGTGTGGAACTGCACGGTGCACATTTTTATCTCCTGAGCAGCTTCCTCTCTGCAATTACCAATGCAAGAAATGATGAATACGGTGGCAGCACAGAGGGGCGCACCAGGATTGTAAGTGAAATCATCCAGGGTATAAAGCAGGTAGCAGGAGAGGATTTTGCGGTGATCTGCCGCTTCAACGGACAAGAGTTGGGCGAAGGGGGAATTGGTATTGATGAAGCCAAACAAATCGCCCTTCGGTTAGAAGAAGCAGGCACTGATTGCCTGCATATCTCCGCTTATCATTTGCCTGTGCCCGCTCTTGACGGACATGTGGCTGTGCCGGCAACTCCCATCCCGGGCAAGGATGACCCGCCGGGAGTGTTTGTGGGTCTTGCCGCAGAAATCAGGAGTACTGTCAGTGTGCCTGTTATTGCCGTAGGTAAAATTAACAGCGGCCCGCTGGCGGAACAAATCCTGGCAGAGGGGAAATGCGACCTGGTGGCTATGGGCCGCCCGCTTATCGCCGACCCGGAATTTAGCAAAAAACTCTTGGAAAACGAAGAGGCATCCGACTGCCTGTTCTGCAGAGGATGCATTAATTCTCTGCGCTTCGGGAAGATGGTTTGCAGTGTTAATTCGGACCTACCGCTTTAACCACGGCGAATTCATGAAGAAATATATTAGGAGTTTAAACTAAAAAATGGTATTTTGTTTGAACTAGGAAATGTAAAAAACAAAGAATTACGTAAGAGGAATCATTAGTGAGTATATAAGCATAAAATGAAGTATTTGGCATGTAATTAACAATAATGGTGCTGGACAACCAAATGGTCATGAAATAAGCTATTGCTCAGAAGTATGTTTGGAGGGATACTGATGAGCAATGGCTTATATCAAGGAAAATTTTTCGATCATTTTGGGGGCATAAAGGATACAAGGCAAGAAGGAAAAGTATGGCATAGATTGACCGATATTCTCTTCATCGTGGTTTGTGGAATCATTTGCGGATACGATGAATGGGACCTGATCCATGAATGGGCAAGTGCCCCGATGAGTCAAAAGTGGTTAAATAAGTATATCGCTTTAGCTAATGGGTTACCATCCTTATCCACAATTAAAAGAGGATTTGGTATTCTTGATTCAAATGAATTTTCAACTTGTTTTATCGAGTGGATGAAGGACTCTCTTGAGCTGCCGGATAAAGATGTGGTATCGTTGGACGGAAAAACATTAAGAGGCTCAAAGGATTCAGCCAAGGAAACTAAGGCGCTACATATGGTTAGTGCCTTATGCCATTCACACGGGTTAGTAATCGGACAAACAAAAACGGATGAAAAAAGTAATGAAATTACGGCGATCCCGGAACTCCTGGATCAGTTGTTTATCGAAGGTTGCATCGTCACGATTGATGCAATGGGCCTTCAAAAAAAGATTGTTAAAAAAATTGTGCATGAAAATAAGGCAGACTATGTGATCAACCTAAAAGGGAATCAGGAAACGCTCCGGCAAGAAGTAGAAGAGTATTTCAAGGAACTCGAGCAAACGGGAGAGTTAGAAAACATCCAGAGGCAGTCTGCTCATAAAAATGCAAATATATTCGGTGGGAACAAGGGAATCCAGGTTCATAGCACATTAGACAAAGGACATGGTCGCATCGAAAAACGAACCTATTTCTATGCAACAGATCTTACTTGGATGGTAGATGCCAAACGTGATTGGGAAAAGCTAACAGGGATCGGGATGGTCGTTCGGGAAGTGGAGTATACGGCGAATCTAGACAAAAAAACAAAGGAAACCGCTTACTATGTCGGTAGCGTCAACAACGTTACTGATTTTGCCAAGGCTGCACGTACTCATTGGGGTATAGAAAGCATGCATTGGAGCATGGATGTTGTCTTTGGAGATGACCGCAACCAAACTCGAGCAGGAGTGGCTGCGCAAAATTTAGCGACTGTTAAGCGAATGGTGTTCAACACACTCAAAAACGAAACCAGTATTCATCCCAAGAAAAGTAAAAACAAGAAGCGGATTGTGGCGGCTACAGATACTTCCTATCGGGATGTTCTGATTAATTTAAATCTCAAAGAGCGTTAATCAATTGAACACTATACTAAAAATAGGTGTACGATAGAGGCAAAGAAGACTATCCGTTTTCGTTATGGAACGGCTGGTTTCCTGTGACCAAGTATTGATGAATAAGAGTAGCCACCTCAAAAACATATAGCCAGCTATATCAAGAACTGATTTATCTTATATATATATATTCTTAAAAACGTTTTTCCTTAAATATGGAATTATATGGGTTCATGAATTCGCCGTGTGGTTTCACCAGACTAAAGTTGACACTAGCTTTAAAACTACTGGTTATCTAACAACTTCAAATTCTCCATACTTGGCGATAATGTATGAAGCTGTCAAACCATAAACAAAAAAAGTAATGATGTGAAAGAGTACGGTTACGCTACTTTCTCTCATTTCCGGCACCAGATTCATTAAGTCTACTACAAAGCCCATACCGGCTAATACCATAAAACCGCCCAAGGCAAGTCCCTTCAGCCAGTAATAGTCCTTCCCTGCAAATCTAATAAAATAAGCAAGCAGCACGCCTCCCGCCGTGCCAATGAAAAAGTGTCAGTGTATCTTTCATTATATAGGAC
>Ga0048257_100501_pt1 | contig 11317 bp, 11 predicted proteins | sample SubbioWold_Dec13_FD_54351 | JGI IMG/M metagenome (GOLD analysis project Ga0048257, IMG submission 54351) | Serpentinite rock and fluid subsurface biosphere microbial communities from McLaughlin Reserve, California, USA - CSWold_Dec13... | ecosystem: Environmental > Terrestrial > Deep subsurface >...
CTTATATATTTCACAGGTAGGTAGGAGGAATTACATGGCAGTGCAGTTTGCAGAAAAGGCCTATGCCTTAGCCAAGGAAATTGCCGAGGATTGCCAGGGGTTAGAGACGTCGTTCTGTGCGGCAGAGTGTCCGATGCATACCGATGCGCTTGGTTACATAAGGCATATCCGCGAGGGCAAGTTAGACGACGCCGTGCGTACCATCCGCGAAAAGCTGTTTCTCCCAGCCACTTTAGGTCGTATCTGTGCCCATCCCTGCGAAAAGGTGTGCCGCCGCGAGACGGAGTTTAAGCAACCCCTAGCTATAGCTGCGCTTAAACGCTACGCCGCCGAAAAAGCCGACCGCATCGAACTGTGGGATGTCCGCGTGGGTGTTGACACAGGCAAGCGAGTAGCTGTGGTCGGGAGCGGTCCTGCGGGAGCGCAGGCGGCTATCGACTTGCGGAAAGCCGGTCACCAGGTCACCGTTTACGAAAAGCTGTCGGTGCGCGGCGGCATGTTGCGTGTAGGTATTCCTAGCTATCGTCTGCCACCCAAAGTGTTGGAGTTTGAGTACGAGTATCTGGATCGTTTGGGCATCCAGTTTAAACTGGGTGTGGAAGTGGGTAAACAGGTGTTCTTAGACGATTTGCGGGCTGAGTTTGACGCCGTCATCCTCGCGCACGGAGCGCACCAAGGGGTAGTGGCGCAAGTCGAGGGTTGCTATTCCCAAGGGGTCACCAATGCCGTGGATTTCTTGCGCGAAATGGCCTTCACACAGGGATGCTCGGCTATGGGCAAGAATGTGCTGGTCATTGGCGGCGGCGATGTGGCTATGGACTGCGCACGCTCGGCCTTGCGTGCAGGTGCGGATGCGGCCAGGATTGTGTGCCTAGAAAACGAGTGCGAACTGCCTGCGAGCCGCGAAGAACACGAGGCAGCGATCGAGGAAGGCGTGCAGTTTGACTACGGGTGGTGCGTAGACGCCATACACGAGCGGGATTGCCGTCCCACAGGTGCGAGGCTAAAGAACTGCCTAGCCCTTAAAGACGAATCAGGCAAGTTTAACCCACAATTAGGCGACGAGGTGCGCGCGGTAGAGTGTGACACCATAGTTTATGCCATCGGACAACGCGTTGCGGACATCGCCAATGGCAAGCTCCCGCAAGGCGGTGGCGGGTGCTATTGTGTGGACCCCGACACCCTGGCGTCGGATATAGCTGGGGTGTTTGTGGCGGGCGACGCCGCTGGCACGACCATTGCTATCGAGGCCATGGCGCACGGCAGAAAAGCTGCCCTTTCGGCGGACCGGTTCTTGCGCGGCATTCCCCTGATCGCGGAGCGTAACTTTAAGCTCGAAGCCAGCTATAAGACACAGTACGATGTTCCCGTGCCGGAGGACACCAAAGACTTGGTGCGGCAACACACGCGGCTCGTCGAGGTCGGTGTTAGGCGCAGGAGCTTTGCGGAAAGCGACCTAGGATTCGACGATGCGACGGCGCTCTCCGAAGCGCAGCGCTGTCTGGAGTGCGAGTGCAAGGAGTGCATGCACGAGTGCCTGATGCTTAACGAGTTTACGGAGTGTCCGGGCGAGCTGTTTGGGGTGTTTTTGACCAAGCGGCAAGTCGATGCTTTGGTGCCGTACTCCTGTAACTTGTGCAACCAGTGCACTTTGGTTTGCCCCAAGGAGTTTAAGCTGGCGGATGCCTTTATGTCGATGCGCAAGGACTTTGTGTGCGCCAACAAGGGAAGGTCACCCATGCGGGGGCACGGCGCCATCGACATCCACCAGAAGCTATCCTTCTCGCGAGTCTTTACTATTAAAAGAAAGGGGCGTGAGTAAAGTGGCTATCCGACATGGCTTTATGCCGGGGTGCTCGCTGCCCTCGTACAGCCCTACGAACATCGAAAAGACTATCGAGTTTTTGCGCGGTATGTACCCCGAGCTCTCGGTTATCCAAAAGTGTTGCGGTAAACCCACCAAGTCGCTCGGGCAGGTCGAGTTGCTTAAAGAGCGCTTCGGGAGCTTAGTAGCCGACATTAAGGATTGCCAAGTCGACGAGATGCTGGTGGCGTGCCAGAACTGTTACAATATGCTACGGGAGTCAGACGCTTTTTCGACAACTTCCCTATGGGAAAGGATTCCCGAAATTGGTCTGCCTGCGGAAGTGCGTGGCAAGGCCCTTGCGAGCGACGTGGTGTTTTCGATTCACGACTCCTGTCCCGTGCGGGATAACCGCGCCATCCATGACGGCATCCGCTGGATACTGCAAGAACTGGGCTATAAGACGGTCGAGCCCGAGCGCACGCGCGAAAACGCTCGCTGTTGTGGGTTTGGCGGCATGATTGTTCCCGTTAATCCCGAATTGGCAAAGAAGGTGATGGATAGGCGCGTTGAGGAGATGCCAACACAACACATTGTAGTCTACTGCGCCGCCTGCCGCAGTTCTATGCTGATGGGCGGAGGTAGGGCCTGGCATATCTTGGATCTCCTGTGGGGTCCGGTGGTGACGAGTGCGTCGCAACCGCCGGAGGACGCGCTGGCTAGTCCTGTTAAGGCCTGGTTCAACCGCTACAAGTCCAAGCGGGTTATCGCCCGCTCCATCAAATAAAATGAGGTGTCGGGTGGCGGCAGATATAAGTGAAAGCGAGAGTGAGCTAATGCAGAAAAACAGCGCTAAGGCAAGTCCGATCAGGTTGGTATTGGCACTGGCGGCAATTGTGGTGGTGGTGTTGTTGGCGGGGCGTTTTGGCCTGACTGATCGCCTGCGCGATATTGAGGGCCTCAGGCTGTGGTTCCAAGAGCTGGGCGCGATTGGCTACCTGGTTTATGTGTTTCTCTACATTTTAGTGGCGGTGTTCATGCTGCCGGCTTTCCCGGTAACGATTGTGGCAGGCATTACTTTTGGTTCAGTGGTCGGTGGTGTGCTGGCCCTCATTTCCGCCACTATCGGGGCGTGCGTGGCTTTCCTCTTAGCGAGATACGCGGCACGCGACTTGATTGTAGCCAAGTTTGGCAACAATCCGTTGTTTGAACGCATCGAAAAAGGCGTGCGGGAAAACGGCACCAGCTTCTTGATCTTGACACGCCTCGTGCCGGTGTTTCCCTACAATATCCAAAACTATGCGTATGGCCTGACCCCTATCAGTTTGCCGACTTTCGGGCTCGTTTCCCTCATCACTATGGCGCCCGGGGCTTTTATCTATGCCTACATGGCGGGCGAAATCGTGACGCAGGGCGTCAGCGTGGGCCTCTTGGTGCAGTTTGCGGTCGCTGGTCTGGTGTTGTTTGGTGTGTCGCTTATCCCGAAGTATATTGCTAAAAAGCGGGGTATTTCGATTAAGTAGCACGCCCGGATAGCGAAGAAACCTCAATAAAGCATTGATTTTAAAGGGATTGGAGAGGTCATATCGTCAATAGATCATCCAGTGGTTGCAACTACATGTTGGGTAAAAGTCAGGTTCAAAATCAGTGATATTAGGAGGTAATCAAATGAAAAAACTCTTGGTTCTCATGGTTTCACTTGCACTATTTGCGCTGATTGCCCTACCAGGATGTGCGCCCCGGCGCGTTGCCGACGAAGACCTAAATGCCCAATGCGACAAGTTAGCCGCATATGCTAACCCAGACGCCTTTATCTCTCCGGCTGAGCTTAATCAGTTAATGGACCGCAACGAGCCGAATCTCGTGATTATTGGGGTGATTAACCCGACATTAGCTATAATCCCCCTCCATGCCGCCCGCTCGCCTATTGCGGGAAGCTTCACCGTGTGGCGCCCCGACTATTCCGGCACGGACTCACCGCTAGCCATTGCTCCCGCAGTCAGTGGTATGGCCAGCTCACGCGAAGTAATGGAGGATCTGCTATCGCGTGCCGGAGCAACTCCACAATCGATGATCGTGGTTTACGCGCTTGATAATATGCATGACGCAGCGCGTTTTATGTGGCAGATCAGGCAGCTTGGCCACCGCGATGTGCGCCTATTGGACGGCGGTCTCAATACTTGGCAAGCCGCTAACTTCCCGACCGGTTCGTTTGCCCGCCTCTCAGAGCAACCTGTGCAGGCTGCTTACCGTTCTCCTGACTTTAACCCTGCTGTTAACAACGTGCGCCTTGACGACGTTGTCCACGCCCTGCAGAACCCCAATGAGTGGGTAGTCATTGACACACGCAGTGCCGACGAATTTGCTGGTCGCTCCGCTCCCAGTGGTGCTTTCGGCACGGGCAGACTTATCGGCAGCGTGCATATCGAGTGGGTCGCTGCCAATGCCGCTGACCGCACACTGAAGACACGCGAGGAGATTGCGGCTGCCTACAGCGCTGCAATTGATGGTCGCAAGGTCATCGTGTTCTGCCAGTCAGGAGTAAGGTCTGCCCATACGCAAATGGTGCTGCGCGATGTGCTCGGGCTTGAAGAAGTGTACAATTTCGACGGCTCATGGATTGAATGGTCCTTCGCAGCATCTGAGTACAGCGCCAATCAGGTGCCGGAAAACGTACATCGTCTCGTACTCTCGCTCACCGAGGAGTGGACCGACAACCGCGGCGAGCTTCGCTAAACACTTGGCTAAGCCATGTTAGACAGCAAAGCGAGGCAATATGTTCAGCCCGGCCTGGACTTGGCAGCGCGAGCGCTGCTTGAATGGGGGCTTAGCCCCGTAGGGGCCACATTGATTGCACTGGTGCTAGGAGGGGCAGCGGCTTTGGCCGTTGCCCTGGGGCATCTTTGGCTTGGCGTGGGTCTATTGTGGGCATCCGGGCTGTTCGATGCGCTGGACGGCTCCATGGCGCGCGTAAGTGGCACTTCTTCGGCCTTTGGCACGCTGTTAGATGTCGTCTCTGACCGCGTGGTTGAGATAATGGTGCTGCTTGCGGTCATGTACAGTTCCCCAGTTTTGGCGGCGCCTACGGCTCTTGTTTTCGCGAGTATTATCTTGTCGATGACGGTGTTTTTGACAGTAGGTGCCCTAGCCGAGAAAATGGGCAACAAGTCGTTTTACTATCAACCGGGGCTGATGGAAAGGACCGAAGCCTTAATAGCTTTGAGTGTCATCGTGTTAGTGTATCCTTGGCGCGTGGCGATGCTGCTCTTGATGGCGGGAGCGATTGTTTTTACTGCCGGGCAGAGATTTACGGAAGCGGCAAGGCTACTGCGGTCACCGAAAAAATCGGACTAGGGGGTTATTAAGCGTGACGAGGAGAATTATCGTCGGGGTTCTAATTGCTGCGATGTTGGTATTGACGGTAGGCTGTGCGAGTCGGAACGAGCTCACCAGAGGACCTGACACGTTTGACGCCGCGCTACGCAGCGCACGCGGCAAAACCGTTACTTTCTACGGCTGGGGTGGCAGTGCAGCGGTTAACAGTTGGTTTGATAATGTCGTGGCTCCGTCGATGCTCTCTGAGTACGGCATTACTTTGAGGCGTGTGCCAATGAACATCGATGAGATTTTGCGCAAGCTCTCAACTGAACGCCGAGCTAACCAAACTCGGGGCGATATGGACGTAATCTGGATTAACGGTGAAAACTTCTATACTGCGAAGACGCAAGGCCTGCTGTATGGGCCGTTTAACGCGCGCATCGCGAATTTTGCGCGCCATATCGACCCTGATGCACCTGACACGAACTACGACTTTGGCGTAGCCATCGAAGGCATGTCGGTGCCCTTAGGACGGGCGCAGCTGGTATTCATAGCTGATAGTGCGCGGCTAGACCGCTTCCCGACAAGCGCGGAACAGCTACTGGAACTAGCGCGGGCTAACCCAGGGCGTTTCACTTATCCAGCGCCCCCGGACTTTACCGGCTCGGCATTTGTTCGCAACATCATCTACGAAATAGTCGGCTTTGAGGCCATAAATAACGCCCCTGTCGATAAGGCAGCGATCAAAACGGTGATTCAGCCAGCCCTAGATTTTCTCAACCAGCTCGAACCCTACCTCTGGGAGCAAGGGAGAACTTATCCCGCTGATGTGGCCGCGCTTGACCGCATGTTTCTTGAGGGGCAGCTATTGTGGAGCATGAGTTACACTCCGCTTAAGGCTGGGCAGCTTATAGCGCAGAACAGGGCTCCCGCAAGCCTGAGGACATTTGTTTTTGACGAGGGAAACATCGGCAACACCCACTACGTCGCCATTCCCTTTAACTCGCCTAACAAGGATGCGGCCTTTGTCTTGATTCACCACCTGATTAGCGTGGCTATGCAGGCAGCTAAGCTGGATGTGGGCAATTGGGGCGACCTCCCGGTAGTGGACTTAGAGCGTCTAGACGACGCTCAACGTGCCGTCATTGCCGGGGTCAATATTGGCCAGGGCGTGTTGCCTATGTCCGAGCTCTTGACAAAACGTTTGCCGGAAATCCACGCGCGCAAAGTGGCCATAATCGAGGAGCTTTGGCGCGAAGAAGTTCTGCGGCGATAAGTGAAAGCCGCAAGCAAGCCGTATCTCTTGGCCGCGCCTTTAGTCCTCTTCCTGACCCTGACTTTTGGTCTAAGCCTAGGGTATGAGATTAGCGGGCTAACACTGCGGCACTTCTTAGCGGTGCTTTGGAACCGAGACTTTGTCGTGTCGCTAGTGGCGACCTTAAGCGTGGCAGCCGTTGCCACGCTTGTCTCTAATGTAGGCGGGGCGGCCCTAGCCTTTGCCATGCTTAAAGCCCGTGCGGGCGGGGAATGGGTGCGGCACATCCTGCAGTTACCGGTGATTATGCCCCACTTGGTGGTCACGGTGGTTGTCTTTCACATCTTTGCACAGACCGGAGTGCTGGCCCGATTAGCATGGTGGTTAGGGTTTATCGACGGCCCTAACCAGTTTCCCCTGTTGGTCTTTGACCACTTGGCCATAGGCATTATGCTGGTCTATCTATACAAGCAAATTCCGTTTGTGGCCATGGTTTGCTTTGATTCGCTGCGGGGCATCAGTCATAGATTTGGGGATGTGGGCGAGAATTTAGGCGCCACTCCCTGGCAAGTGGCGACACGGATTTACTTGCCGCTACTTAAGCCTACGCTAATGGCCACTGCGCTGATTACCTTTGCTTTTGCCTTTGGTGCTTTTGAAGTGCCGTTTTTACTGGGGACCCCATTATGGCGGACTTTGCCTGTAGAAGCATATCTACTGCATATAAACATTGACCCGGATGCGCAAGCGCGCTCCATGGCCATTAATGTCATAATCGCGGCAATCTCGCTCGGGCTAGCTTTAGTTTACAGCAGTACTGTGCGTGAGGTTTCGCATGTGCGGCACAGTGATGGAGAGCGCCCATGAAGTGGGGACGCGCTGTAGTGCATCTTGTAATGTGGACTGCTGCCGTGGCCTGTGTTTCTCCACTCTTGTCCCTGATTGTGCTGGCGTTTAGCGCACAGTGGCCCTTCCCGCATTTGCTGCCTTCGCTGTTTACTGCGGACCACCTTGCTGAGCTGCTTCTAAGCCCCCGCTTGGTTGAGGCTGTAACGACTAGCCTCGCACTGGCCTTGCTGACGACCGTGGCAACGCTTCTGTTGGTTTTCCCTGCCGCTAAGGCCGCCGGGCTGTACAGCTTTCGCGGCAGGGAGGCGCTTAAACTCCTTGCGCTAATGCCGGTAATGATGCCGGCCGCTACGGTGACCATGGGTCTTCATTACTTTATGATTAGAGTCGGCCTAGCGGGAACGATGCTAGGCGTAGTCATTGTCCACACGGTTTTTGCGGTGCCGTACGCCTTTAGAATCCTCATGTATGTGTTTGAGATCATGGGGGAGCAGCAGGAGGAGCAGGCGGCAATGTTAGGGGCAGGACCTCTGATGGTGTTCTCTGCTGTTACCCTGCCGTTGGTGATGCCTGGGATGGTGGCAGCGGCGACCATGAGCTTTATAATCTCTTTTTCGCAGTACATCACTACCTTTATCATTGGTGGCGGACGCCTGTTGACAGTCCCGCTTCTCTTAGTGCCTCATGTGCAGGGAGGCGAACTGCATGTGGCCTCTGTTTATAGTCTGGTTTTTATCTTTACTGCTCTAGCGGCGTTGGTCTTACTGCGGGCTGTAGTGCGCCACTACTACCGCGAAACATACTTCTTAAACCCATGACAAAAGGAGCGCATTATGGCTAGGATTACTCTGGTGGGCGTAGCAAAGGCCTTCAACGATAAGCAGATCCTCGACAGACTGGATTTAGACATAGAGAACGGCGAGCTGATAGCCTTACTGGGGCCCTCGGGCAGCGGCAAGACTACCTTACTCAAGCTAATTGCCGGGCTCGATACTCCTAGCGCGGGACGGATTGAGTTTGACGGCAGCGACGTTACTCTGGTGTCTACACGCCACCGGCAGGCGATAATCGTGTTTCAAGACCATTGTCTGTTCCCTCACCTGACCGTGAAAGAAAACATCGCTTTTGGCCTGCGTGCACGGAACGAACCCCGCGCCACTATTGACCGTAAGGTAGGCGAAATCCTCGAGGTAGTACAACTGCCGGGCCGCCAAAATAGCTTGCCGCACGCACTCTCGGGGGGCGAAAAACAACGCATCGCGTTGGCGCGTGCCTGTGTGCTCAAGCCGCGTGCGCTGCTCCTAGACGAGCCCTTTTCGAACCTTGATGTCAATCTCAGACTTTCGATGCGCGAGTTCGTGGTGTCATTGCAGCGCGTGCTGAAGCTCACATGTGTTTTGGTCACGCATGACAAGGAAGAGGCTTTTGTCATGGCGGAGCGAGTGGCAGTGCTGCTTGACGGTAGGCTCGAGCAGGTAGACACGCCAGAGAACTTGTATGACAGGCCCAAAAACAAGAAGGTAGCCGAGTTTCTGGGAGAAGCTAATTTTTTCCCTGGCGTCATGGCAGATGGAGTGTTTAGTTGCGCTCTCGGCAGCTTTACGACGCCTTGGCAGGATACAAGGCAAGCGGTGGGTATGGTGCGCTACGACAATGTGCAGCTGCGACGCCACACCGGAAATGCGCTGGGCAAAATTAAGGACAAAGTATTTGCGGGGAGGTACACTTTCTACAAAGTGGCGCTGGCGGCGGGAGGAGAACTAATGGCTTCCTGTAAGGAGAGCTTCGCCATAGGGGATACCGTATACGTGAGCTGCGCTGATCACGCCATGCAGGTGTATAGGGAATAAGTGAATCTTAGATCCACCTACAGAACTGACGCGTGAGTTGAGAAAGGCTTGGCTGCTAAGGGTTTAAGCGGTAAGGTGGGAATGTTTCATCGCAAAACAGCTCTGGACAAATGAAACCCGTTATGGGACAATGAGTGGCTCTTGCTTAATTATGATGTAGAAAAGCTGGACATTGCCCTTTACCTGTATTATGATAGAATCAAGTTTTAGGGACAGGAGCGATGGTTATGACGCCCGATGCTGCGAACGGGAGAGCCGTTTTCATTGATCAGTTGATGAGGGATGGTTTCAGCGATGCTCAATCACAGTCGGTCTACCTGAGCGAGATGAAAGCAAGAACATTGTTTGACTTCAGCGGAGTAGTACCGTAAGCGTCAAATAGTTCCCACGTGAATAACAAAGACCCTGCCTTGCGTGGGCAAGAACAGGGGCTAGTTTCTTACGCTTGTTTTCATCCTGCAGTCATCGGGAATGCCTGGCGACCAGGGCACGAACTTGTCCATAACAGCCGGATCCTTAATATCCGCATTGGGCATCTGCTCAAATAAGAACTGTAGATATTTATAGGGGTTTAGCCCGTTCTCTTTGGCGGACTCTACTATGCTGTAAATCGTTGCGCTAGCAGTTGCCCCTTTAGAGGTGTTAGCAAACAGCCAGTTTTTCCTCCCTATGACAAAGGGCTTAATCGACCGTTCACTGCGGTTGTTATCTATCTCGAGGCGGCCGTCTTCTAGGTATACCATTAACTTAGACCACTGGTTCTTGCAGTATGTAATCGCCTGCCCCAGGGCACTTTTCGGTAGCACTCGAGGGGATTGGTATTTTAGCCAATCCGAAAAAGCCTCCATCACAGGCTGGCTGTGTTTAAGGCGTTTTTCATAACGTTCCTCCGGCGAAACGTCTTTTAAGCTACGCTCGATGGCGTAGAGCCGGTTGCAAAATTCAAGCCCCTGCCGGGCAGGAACATCCGCCTGTTTTTGGTCAGGGGGAAGGGCCCTCAGAGCCTCGTCAAACTTGCGCCGGGCGTGGGCGAAGCAGCCCACCAAGGTAACACCCGGGATCGAATTGTAGCTGGCATAACCATCTACATGCAAGTATCCCTTGAATCCGGTGAGGAAGCGGATCGGATGCTTGCTTGCCCGGGTCGTCTGGTAGTCGAAGAGCACTATCCCCGGCCTATCCCTGCTGGTGCGGTAGAGCCAGAGATAGGACGTGCTGGTTGACTCGCGTCCAGCCTCATTGAGCACCTGAAGAGTGCTCTCGTCGGCATGGAGGATATCCTCTGCGAGAAGATGTTGATGCATCCGCTCATACAGGGGACGTAGCCAGAGCTCTGAACCCTTTAACACCCAATTTGCCATGGTCTGGCGGGATAGCTCTATGCCAAAACGGGCCAGGAGCTGTTCCTGGCGGTATAGGGGCATTCCCTCCACATATTTCTGAGCCATGATGTAAGCCATGCTCGACGGGGAGGCCAGGCTTCCTGGCAGCACCGGTGCTGGCATAGGGGCTGTAACGATGGGGGTCTTGACATCCTCTCTTTCACAGCGCCTACAGGCATATACGTGGCGCACATGTTTGACCACGCTTACCTGCACGGGAATAATCTTCAGCTCTTGCCTGACTTCGGTGCTCATTTCGTGCAGGTTCCCGCCGCAACAGGAACAAACCCGTTCTTCATCAGACAGGCGATATTCAATCGTTTCCACTGGCAGGTTCTCTAGCTGCTCCTCACGCTTCCCCTGCTTCTTGCGGCGACGATAGGTGATTTCCTCAATGGTTGGCTCAGCTTCCGGTTTGGCCTCGACCTCAGCCTCGTTAAATATACTTAGCTGCTCGGCATCGCTTTCTTCGCTAGAGCGACCAAAACGGTGATGTTGACCCAGGCGAAATTGCTCTTCAAACCAGGTTAGTTTGGCTGTTAGTTCAGCGATTTGCTGCTCTTGCCGGGCACATATCGCTTCTAGTTCGGCGACCTTATTCGTAGTGTTTTCCATACTTATCTTATTCGACAAAAGTCCCGAAAACCCTTTATTTACAGGGGTTTTGGGCAAAAAAAGAGTCACAGCACAGTGCGTGCCGTGACTTCACGATGGGCCTTTTTTTGCCTAAGTTGCAGACCGTCAAGCAGCCATCTCAGTTCCCGTCGGCTAATAGCTGTCATGGGATCGCCCTGGGCGGGCCACTCAAATTTCCCTTCTTCGAGCCTGCGGTAAAACCTGACTTTAGGAGATAATTGAT
>Ga0048257_101764_pt1 | contig 11218 bp, 10 predicted proteins | sample SubbioWold_Dec13_FD_54351 | JGI IMG/M metagenome (GOLD analysis project Ga0048257, IMG submission 54351) | Serpentinite rock and fluid subsurface biosphere microbial communities from McLaughlin Reserve, California, USA - CSWold_Dec13... | ecosystem: Environmental > Terrestrial > Deep subsurface >...
GTCAAATAAAGGGATAATATGGGTTTAGGGGTCGGTGGTTTGGTGCAAAACATTTCCAATATAATTGAGCGTTATCTAAAGAAAATGTTGGCCGAAAGCAGGGAAGGATACATTGAGATACAGCGGAATCTGCTGGCGGAAAGCTTTAACTGCGCCCCCTCGCAAATTAATTATGTGTTGACTACGCGGTTCACCCTGGAAGGCGGGTTTGTGGTGGAGAGCCGCAGGGGTGGCGGGGGCTATGTAAGAATAAGTAAAATTCCCCTGTATGACAAATTTGGGATCCTGGTTCAGATTTGTAATCTTATCGGTTCCGGCATATCTGAGCATGGCGCCCGGGGGATAGTAAAGAGGCTGCAGGAAAATAGTTTAATATCCGGGCGGGAGGCTTCCCTAATCCTGGCTGCTGTTAGCAGGAGTGTATTAAGAGTGGCGTTGCCTGCCCGGGATCAATTGAGAGCCAATATACTAAAGGCTATACTAATAGCAATTTTGCAAACTGACTCTGAAAAGCAGGAACAGTAAGAGCAAGTGCACAAGGTTCTGTTGAAGAATGCCGATATTACTTGATACTTACGAAGGATCTTGGATATGGTGATACTTACGAAACAAACTTCTCTTGCAAGAGGTTAGTAAATTGCTGGAAGCATATTCTCGGGGCATTCTGACTCCTGAATTCTGAATACCTGAGTAGTTACTTTTCTAAACCGGGACGGGGGGGCTGATTATGTTATGTGAGCGATGCCAGCAAAAACCGGCTGTTGTTCATTTTACTGAGATTATAAACGACCAAAAAAAACAAATGCACCTGTGTGAGTCATGTGTTCGGGAGATGCAGGCCCAGAGTTTTGGTTTTGCGCCCCAAATGAACTTGCATAAATTTTTGGCAGGCCTGCTTAACACTGATCTAAACAGAAGTTTTCCAGGCTCGGCGCAGCATATCAGCGACTGCCAGAAATGCGGTTTGTCTGAGGCTAAATTCATTCAGCAGGGCTTGTTGGGTTGTGGGGAGTGCTATACACATTTTGCCGGGCGGCTGCAGCCCCTGGTTAAAAGGATCCATGGGCACAGCGTCCATGAGGGCAAGGTGCCGCAGCGAATTAGCAGCAAGGTAAGTCTAAAGAAGAAGATTGATCAATTGCGGGCCAACCTGAAGGAAGCCGTGGGGAAAGAAGAATTTGAAAGGGCGGCGGAACTCAGGGACAAGATCAGGGATTTGGAAGAGGAACTAGGTCGGGAGGGTTAGTCATGTCACTACGGGACAATGTTATTAATGCATCCGGCGGGTGGACGGACGCCGCGGCCCCCGAGACAGATGTAGTGGTAAGCAGCCGGGTAAGAGTGGCCCGCAATATGGCCGGCAGGCCCTTCCCCCACTGTTTGAGTTCGGAGGAGGCCCAACAGGTCATTGAGCAGGTGCGTTTGGCTATAGCCTCAACTGGGTTTATGTCCGGGGAGGGCCGGTTTGTTCTGATAAAGATGGCAGAATTGACCCCGGTGGAGAGACAAATACTAGTGGAAAAGCACTTGATCAGCCCGGATTTATTAAACAGCCCCGAGAAAAAGGCAGTTGTGCTGAGTGATGATGAATTGATCAGTATCATGATTAATGAGGAGGATCATTTACGCATCCAATGTTTAATGCCCGGGCTGCAGGTGTTGAGGGCGTGGGATCTGGTCAACGGAATTGATGACAGTATGGAGAAGCAAATAGAGTATGCTTTTTCCGGGACAATGGGTTACCTTACCACTTGCCCCACTAATGTTGGTACCGGCTTGCGGGCATCAGTAATGGTTCATTTGCCGGGTTTGACTCTGGTGGGGCAGTTAAAGGGTGTTCTAACTATGGTGTCCAAACTGGGACTTGCGGTAAGGGGTCTTTACGGAGAGGGAACCGAAGCGTCCGGCAACTTCTTCCAGGTTAGCAACCAGATTACCCTGGGACATGCTGAAGAAGATATTGTTAATAATCTGGTCCTGGTAACCAGGCAAATTTTGGCCCAGGAGCGGGCGGCAAGGGAGGCGCTTTTAAGTGAGCGGCGGGAACAGCTGGAGGATAAGGTGGGGAGGGCTTACGGCGTTTTACGGCATGCCAGGCTAATTACCGCTGATGAAGCCATGCGCCTGCTTTCTGATTTAAGGCTGGGGGCTTATCTGGATTTAATTCAGGGCCTTCCGCCCCATTTGGTGACTGAGCTAATGCTATTGTCTCGCCCCGCTTTTCTGTTAAGAATGGCGGGAAAAGAGTTGAACCCATTTCAATTGAACGTTCAGCGTTCTAATTTAATCCGGCAAAAACTGGCGGAATTATCCGGAGGTGAATAAATATGTACGGTCGTTTTACCCAGAAGGCGCACAAAGTACTGCTGCTGGCCCAGGAGGAGGCAAAGCGGCTCAACCACAACTATATTGGGACTGAGCATATTCTGCTGGGGCTTATTACAGAAGGAGAAAGTGCGGCAGCCAAGGTATTGCAATTCCTGGGTATTGAGGCTGGCCAGTTGCGTAAAATAACTGAGCAGGCGGTAGGCAAAGGCAAGGAGCAGCTCAGGGGTGAAATGGGCCTTACGCCCAGGGCCAAGCGGGTGCTGGAGCTTTCTGTCGAGGAAGCGCGCCATCTGGGCGCCAATTATGTTGGGGTTGAACACCTGCTCCTGGGGCTGATCCGTGAGGGGGAAGGCGTGGCGGCCCAGCTTTTGCAGTCTCTTGGGGCGGACCAGGACAAGGTCCGGGCCCTGTTAATGGAATCTTTAGGGGGCGCCGGAGGCAATCCCCATAATCAAGGCCAAAGTTGTGCCGGGCGGTGTGGGGATCCTGGCGGCATGCTGGAAAAGTATGGCCGGGACTTGACATTCCTGGCCTCTGAGGACAAACTTGACCCGGTGGTGGGGCGAAACAAGGAGATTGAGCGGGTTATCCAGATTCTTAGCCGCCGCACCAAGAATAATCCGGTGCTCATTGGTGAGCCGGGGGTAGGTAAGACTGCCATAGCCGAGGGGCTGGCCCAGCGTATCGTATCCGGAAATGTGCCTGAAGTACTGGCTAAAAAGCGTGTAGTTACTCTGGACTTGGGCTCATTGGTGGCCGGTACAAAGTACCGGGGTGAGTTTGAGGAGCGCATGAAGAAGGTCGTTGAGGAGATTACAGGAAATGGCAATATAATCGTTTTCATTGATGAATTGCATACCCTGGTGGGGGCCGGTGCTGCCGAGGGCGCCATAGATGCCGCCAACATTCTTAAACCGGCCCTGGCCAGGGGTGAGTTGCAGTGTATCGGTGCAACAACCCTTGATGAGTACAGGAAGTACATTGAAAAAGATGCTGCCCTGGAAAGGCGCTTCCAGCCAATAACCGTTGACGAACCCACGGTGGAGGATACCATTGCTATATTAAAGGGACTGCGGGACAAATATGAGGCTCATCACCGGGTAAGGATCACAGACCAGGCTCTGGAAGCGGCAGCGAAATTGGGTGACCGTTATATCACAGACCGCTTTCTGCCTGACAAGGCTATTGATCTTATGGATGAGGCCGCCTCGAGGGTGCGTCTGCAGGCCTTTACCGCTCCTCCGGATGTCAAGGAGGTCGAGCAGCGCCTGGAGGATGTGCGCAAGGAAAAGGAGGCTGCTGTAAATAACCAGGAGTTTGAAAAGGCGGCCCAACTCAGGGATGAAGAGCAAAATATAAAATCAGAGTTGGATTCAATCCGTAAAAGCTGGAAGCAGCGTGCCGAGGGTAATGAGCTGGTGGTGGACGAAGAAGATATTGCGCAAATAGTCTCTACCTGGACGGGGATTCCGCTAAAAAAGCTGGCTGAGGAAGAAACCGGCCGCCTGTTGAGAATGGAAGAAATACTCCATAACCGGGTTATCGGCCAGGATGAGGGTGTAATATCTGTTTCCCGCGCCATCAGGCGGGCCAGGGCCGGGCTGAAGGACCCCAAGCGGCCGGTGGGATCGTTTATTTTTCTGGGTCCCACCGGGGTTGGTAAAACAGAGATGGCCAGGGCGCTGGCGGAAGCGTTGTTTGGCGATGAGGATGCGCTGGTGCGTATTGATATGAGCGAATACATGGAAAGGTTTGCTGTCAGCCGCCTGGTAGGCGCCCCGCCCGGTTATGTGGGATACGACGAAGGGGGGCAGCTTACCGAAGCAGTCCGGCGGAAGCCTTATTCTGTGGTGCTGCTGGATGAGATTGAAAAGGCGCACCCCGAAGTCTTTAATGTTTTGCTGCAGGTGCTGGAAGATGGACGCCTGACGGATGCCACAGGCCGCACGGTCGATTTTCGCAATACGGTTATCATTATGACTTCCAATGTTGGCATGCAGACCATCAAGAGGGAATATACCCTGGGTTTCCGTGCCGCCGGGGAGCAAGATGGTTATGACAATATGAAAAGCAAGGTCATGGATGAGCTGCGCAAAACATTCAGGCCGGAGTTTTTGAACCGGGTGGATGAAACCATTGTCTTTCATGCCCTCAACAAGGAGCATATCAGAGAAATTGTCGGCTTAATGATCCGGGAGGTAACCCGGAGGATGCGGGAATCCGGATTTGAGCTGTCCGTTACTGATGCGGCCCTGGAGCTTATTGCCCGGGAGGGGTTTGATGAGAATTATGGCGCCCGCCCCCTGCGCAGGGCTATTCAGCGTATGGTGGAGGACCGGTTATCGGAAGAGCTGCTTAAAAAGGCCATTGCCCCCGGGGACCAAGTTGCAATTGATGCCGCTAACGATAAAATTGTTGTAAGCAAAAAACATAACTGCTCAGGAGTCAGAAGTCAGGAGGTTAGTAAGTTGCTGGAAGCATATTCTCGGGACATTCTGAATTCTGACTCCTGAAGTCTGAATACTGAATAGCAACAAAAAACATGATTTGCAGGTATTCAGTAAACCCGGCAGGGGCACGGCGTTATCGTTGACGAACGACGCAGCCCGGCCGGCAACAGCGCCCGACGCAGTGAGGGCGGCAATTTATTCCATATTATGCTGGCAGACCTTGTTAGCATGTTTAAGCGGTGCTATAATGGTATAAGAAATAATACTATTCAGGTATTCAGAATTCAGAATTCAGAATTCAGGAGTCAGAATGGACCGTATATCTCATATTTCGGAAACGCCATGGATAAACGATAAACCGCAAGTACGAACAGGTGCGCCTTCTGCCATACCAGTAAATCTTCAAATGTTTTCGCTGGTTTTCTTATCCTGACTCCTGACTCCTGACTCCTGAGTACCTTCTGCGCGGAGCACTGGAGTGAGCGGTGATAATGCCGTGCCTTAACACCGGTTTCACTAATATATAAGAAATAATACAGGGGAGAAGACGGTTACATGGCTAATAAATCCGTCTTTTACTGCCGGTCCTGTGGGCAAAAGTCTCTTCGTTGGATGGGGCGTTGCCCCGGCTGTGGTGAATGGAACACCTTCGCCGAGGAGCGGGCTGACAACTCCGGTCGTTTACAGGAATATACGGCCATTGGCGGACAAAAGCCACAATTGATCACAGAATTGCCCTTGTTGGCAGAGGACAGGTTTTCTGCCGGGTTAATTGAACTGGACAGGGTGCTTGGCGGCGGAATAGTGCCCGGCTCCGTAATCTTGCTGGGAGGCGACCCCGGGATCGGCAAGTCAACGCTGCTGCTTCAGGTTGCCGGGCAGGTAGCCAGGAAAGGGACCGTATTGTATGTATCCGGGGAAGAGAGTGTCAAGCAAATCGGACTCCGGGCAAGCCGCCTGGGTGCCTCTGCAGAGGGCCTGTATGTTTTGGCTGAGTCAGAGCTTAACGCCGTAGAATATCATATGCGGCATCTGAAACCTGAGTTGGTGGTAATTGATTCAATACAAACCATGTACAACCCGGATCTGTCATCGGCCCCGGGAAGTATAGGTCAGGTCAGGGACTGCAGTTCCAGATTAACGCGTCTGGCCAAAAATATTAATATACCTGTATTCTTTGTGGGTCATGTAACCAAAGACGGATCCCTGGCCGGCCCCCGGGTGCTGGAGCATATGGTTGATACGGTGCTTTACTTTGAAGGTGAAAGGCACCAGATGTTCCGAATTCTGCGGGGTGTGAAAAATCGATTTGGTTCAACCAACGAGATTGGTGTCTTTGAAATGCAAGAGCAGGGGTTGGTCGAAGTGAACAACCCCTCTTCATTGTTTATGATGGCTCATCCGTGTGGTTCAGTGCCGGGGGCTGTAGTGGTGCCGGTAATGGAAGGAACTCGGCCGCTGCTGGTGGAGATTCAGGCCCTGGTTAGCTCAACTGGATTTAGTACCCCCAGGCGCATGACGGCCGGAATCGACTATAACCGGCTGGCCTTACTGATAGCGGTACTGGAAAAGAGGGTGGGCTTACTAATGGGGAATTATGATGCCTATGTAAATGTAGTGGGCGGAGTTCGGATTGATGAGCCGGCGGTTGACCTTGCGGTCGCTCTGGCGCTGGCTTCAAGCTTTCGTGACTATCCCGTTGACTGCCGTACAGCTGCGGTGGGGGAAATTGGCCTGACCGGCGAAATTCGCCCGGTTAACGCCCTGGAAAGGCGGGTGCGTGAAGCCGGGCAGTTGGGCTTTAAACGATGCCTGGTCCCGGCGGCAAATCATGCTGGAGCTAAAATCGGTGAAGTGGAGCTGCTGGGAGTGAATACTCTGGTCGACGCCATTGAGATTGCTTTAAAGGCATAGGAAGTATTTCCATGCCGGAGGTGATAGTTTGAAGGAAGACAAGCTGGAAGGCAGACTTGTAAAAATACTGCGTACCGTGGCTCCGGGCACTCCCTTGCGGGAAGGCTTGGAAAACATCCTGCGGGCTAAAACAGGCGCTCTTATTGTTATCGGGAATGGTCCTGAGGTAATGGCGCTGGCCGAGGGCGGATTTGCTGTAAATGCGGAATTTTCACCGGCTAATCTTTATGAACTGGCCAAAATGGACGGGGCGATAATTTTGAGTGAAGACACCAGGCGTATTTTGGCTGCTAATACTCAGCTTATCCCCAACCTCAGCATTCCCTCAAGTGAAACGGGAATTCGTCACCGCACAGCCGAGAGGGTGGCCAAGCAAACAGATGCCATGGTAATCTCAATTTCCCAGCGCCGTGGTGTGATCACTATTTATAAGGGCTACATTAAGTATTCCTTGCGTGATTTGGGGGTTATTTTAACCAAGGCCAATCAGGCTATACAGACATTGGAAAAATATCGGGCGGTGCTTGACCGCGTAGTAGTCAATCTTAGCATCCTGGAATTTGAAGAAGCGGTCACCCTTTATGATGTGACCAAGGCTATTCAAAGGGTTGAAATGGTACTCCGAGTGGTCAAGGAGATAGAGAGGTATATCAGTGAATTAGGGGTCGAGGGACGGCTGATTACGATGCAGCTGGAGGAGTTGGTGGCTAATATGGAGGAGGAAGGTGTTTTAATTATCCGGGATTACGCCACTATTTCCGGCGATAAAACCCCGGAGGGAATAATAAGTATGATCAACAGCTGGCCCGCCGAGGATTTGCTCGATCTCACATTGATTGCCCGGGCCCTGGGCTACCCCGGAAGTTCCAGTATTCTAGACCAGAATGTATCACCCAGGGGTTACCGGGTGTTGGAAAAGATACCGCGGTTGCCCTCGCCTGTAATTGAAAATTTAGTCCGGGAATTTGGGTCACTGAAAAAGATATTAACCGCCACCATTCAAGAGCTTGATGCGGTTGAGGGTATCGGTGAGGTAAGGGCCAGGTCCATAAAAGACGGTTTGACCCGCTATCGTGAGCAGTTAACTCAGGAGCGGCATGTTTAAAGGGCTCCTTGCGCCCTTCGTTAAGCCATGTTAAAACGTCCCAAAAGTGTCAGCTGGTTATGCTCCTTAATTACCACGTCATAGAGATTAATGTTTAAAATATTTGAAATAGCTGCCAGGTAGAATAGCACCTGGCCAATCTCTCTTTCTACACTTTCACGGCAGTCAGCGCACATTTCTCCTTGCAGGTGTGATTCGAGCAAATCTCTTAAGTCAGCCAGAGACGCATCGGGAGGGATATTTTTTTTCCGGGCCTCAATTTTAACGCACCCGCAAAGGGTTACCGACTTTGTAATGGCCCTTTGGACGCGGGCGCTGGCTTCTTGAGTTTTTGACAAGAGATCTAGAATGCTGTGGTTATAAAGAACCATTTCAGAAACAGTGTTTTGAAAATCACTATAAACAAGATCCTTGATCAAAAGGTTACACCCCTTTGCCGTAGTAGATCGCTATGGCATTCATTCTGTGGTAATTATACCTACGAGGCGCTTGTTCTGTCAAACTGGCAGATTTAAAAATGCTTATTGACACTGTGATGCTGCTATGCTAAAATAATAGTTTCTTTGACACAGGGCCATTATTATGATATACTTTTAATGTAATAGCTTAAGGAGGGGCCGGCGTGTTTAACATAGGCGATAAGGTAGTCTACCCGATGCACGGAGCTGGAGTGATCGAAGCCATTGAGGAAAAAGAGGTCCTTGGTGAGCGGCGGCAATATTATATTCTAAGGTTGCCGGTGGGTGACATGAAGGTCATGATACCCATAACGAACAGTGAAGACGTAGGACTCAGACAGGTGGTGGACGGGGATGGGGTGCAAAAAGTTTTTCGTATCCTTGGCGAGCAAAGCACCATCATGTCTACCAATTGGAACCGGCGTTACCGGGCAAACCTGGAAAAGATAAAGAGCGGAAATATCTATGAGGTGGCTGAAGTAGTCAGGAACCTCATTAAAAGAGACAAGGAAAAGGGCCTGTCCTCAGGGGAACGAAAGATGCTGGAGAACGCCCGTCAAATACTAATTAGCGAATTGGTTCTGGCCACTGAAATGGAAGAAGATAAAGCACAATCCCTGGTGGACGGGGCTTTTGCATAAATGCGTCGGGAAACTGACGCATTTTTTTATCGGATAGACGTCCATGCCGCTGAAGCGGCGCCGGCAGGGATGAAAATACCCGGGAAGGGGACGAACGCTTACCAGCGCAGTGGCTTTTTAAAATTTGCCATTTTTTTATTGATGCTTTCCTGGTATAAGCAATATAATGGAAGTAATTTTAGTGTTATAATAAATAGAAAAGAAAGGAGGTGAAAATAATGGTTAAAAGGATTGTTTTTTTCCTCCTGGTAATTGCGTTTGCATCCCTGGGATTTTATGCCGGCTTAAGGCTGGTTAATCAAAATGTGATTCCCATTTCTGCTACTATACCACAACTTTCTTTTGGCATAATCGGCCTGGCAACCCTTATTGGCCTGGTAGCTGGTGTTCTTCTAGCACCCTGGATCATGAGAGGAATTATTTGGGCTGCGGTCAGGATGGAGCAATATTTGCAGAAAACACCTGGCCTGGACCTCGTAATGGGTTCTGTAGGTCTTATTATCGGACTTATAATTGCTAATTTATTAGGCTCCTTGCTTGCGTTCCTTGGACCCCCGGGGAAGTTTGTCTGGGCGCTGGCCACCATATTGTTTGGTTATCTGGGATTAACCATTGGCCTTAAGAAGCGGGAAGAAATATTTAGCATCTTCAGCAATTTTCCGAGGTTTGGCAGTAAGGATAAGGCTGCCAAGAGCGAGGCCAAGCAAGGCAACTATAAAATCCTGGATACCAGTGTTATTATCGACGGGCGTATCTCAGATCTTTGCGGCAGCGGATTCATTGAGGGTGTCTTGCTAGTGCCCGCCTTTGTACTGGAGGAACTGAGACATATAGCAGACTCTCCGGATTTATTGAAGCGCAACAGGGGCCGGAGGGGTCTGGACATTCTTAACAACATGCGTAAAGATTCAAGTATCAATGTCCAGATTTATGATAATGTCAACGGACTTGAGGAATCAGCCGAGGTTGACACCAAGCTGGTCAGGCTGGCCCAGCTTTTAGGCAGCACTACCAAAATAGTAACCAATGATTATAACCTTAATAAAGTAGCTGAATTACACGGGGTAAAGGTGCTGAACATAAACGAACTGGCCAATGCCGTCAAGCCTGTTGTGCTGCCCGGAGAAGAAATGGTGGTGCAGGTGGTGAAGGACGGCAAGGAAGTTGGTCAAGGGGTAGCCTATTTAGATGACGGCACCATGATCGTTGTGGATGGCGGGAAAAGATACCTGGGCCAAACCATTACCGTTCTGGTGACAAGTGTTTTGCAAACAGCCGCCGGGAGAATGATTTTTGCCAGGCCCAAGCCGGTTGATCGTCGCAGCGAGCCAGGCTCCTCCCGTTACAGTGAGGTGAATGCCCTTGGGTGAGCTTGTGGCCCTGATTCCGGCAGCAGGTCAGTCCCGGCGCATGGCTGCAGGCATAAATAAGCAGTATCTAACCCTGGACAACAAGCCGGTATTATACTACTCCCTGGTTGCACTGCTGGCTTGCGGAATAAAAACTGCCGTTGTGGTAGTGGCTCCCGGTGAGGAAGGCCTGTGTCGCAGGGAAGTTTTGCAGCCATATGGCCTTGACAGTAAGGTTCAGCTTGTTGCGGGAGGCGTCCGCAGACAGGATTCAGTTTATAACGGCCTGCTTGCTTTACCGCCTGAAACCGGCTTCGTGGTGGTGCATGACGGGGCCAGGCCACTGGTGAGCCCTCGGGAGGTGGCGGCTGTCATTGCGGCGGCCCGGGACTTCGGGGCGGCGGCAGTGGGTGTTCCGGTTAAAAATACAATAAAGGTGGTTGATGACAGGGGTTTTGTGGTTGAAACCCCCCCCAGGGAACATCTCCGGGCGGTTCAAACACCACAGGTGTTTTCTTATAAACTGCTTCTGGAGGCCCATCAGAGTGCCATCGCAGGTGGTTATGCCGGTACTGATGATGCGTCACTGGTGGAGCGCCTGGGGCGTCCGGTGAAAGTTGTGCCAGGTTCCTACAGGAATATCAAGGTGACAACTCCGGAGGATCTGAACATTGCTGCGGAATTGTTAAAGGTCCCGGTTGCCGGGGCAGGCGATGGATGACTTGAATTGCTGTCCCCGGTGATTAACTGTGCCCGCGGAAAACCGCGGGCGCTTCTGAATGGAGGGTAAAGCTTCAGTGGTCAGGACAGGCATAGGCTATGATGTTCACCGTCTGGTTGAAGGGCGGTCCCTGATCCTGGGGGGTGTGCATATTGAGTACCGGCTTGGCCTTGACGGCCATTCTGATGCCGATGTGCTGACGCATGCTGTAATGGACGCCTTACTGGGGGCGGCCGCCCTGGGTGATATCGG
>Ga0048257_100835_pt1 | contig 11217 bp, 9 predicted proteins | sample SubbioWold_Dec13_FD_54351 | JGI IMG/M metagenome (GOLD analysis project Ga0048257, IMG submission 54351) | Serpentinite rock and fluid subsurface biosphere microbial communities from McLaughlin Reserve, California, USA - CSWold_Dec13... | ecosystem: Environmental > Terrestrial > Deep subsurface >...
CTAGTTTGCATGCTGTGACAGAGAGTTGTCCATAGGGTTGTTTAGTGTTAAGGGAGTTTAGAAGGATAAAGGGGGTTGCAGATATGAACGAAAGGCAAAAGGCACTGGAAATCGCACTCGTTGGTATCGAGAAGCAGTTTGGCAAGGGTTCCATTATGAAGCTGGGTGAAGCTGCCGCCAAACTGAATGTAGAAGTCATTTCGACGGGGATTCTAGGACTGGATCTGGCGTTAGGGGTGGGCGGCATACCCCGTGGAAGGGTTGTCGAGATCTTCGGTCCTGAATCATCGGGTAAAACTACGGTGGCACTGCACGTTGTGGCTGAGGCCCAAAGGATCGGTGGTACCGCAGCCTTTATTGACGCCGAACACGCTTTGGATCCGCAATACGCCAGCCGTCTGGGGGTTGATGTGGACAACCTGCTGATCTCCCAGCCCGATACCGGTGAACAGGCGCTTGAGATCGCCGAAGCCCTCGTCCGTAGCGGGGCTGTGGATGTAGTGGTTATCGACAGCGTCGCCGCACTAGTCCCGCGTGCCGAATTAGAGGGTGAAATGGGAGACAGCCATGTCGGTCTTCAGGCCAGGCTGATGTCCCAGGCTTTGCGGAAATTGACCGGATCGATTGGAAAATCCCGGACATCGGCGATCTTCATCAACCAACTTCGGGAGAAAATCGGCGTAATGTTCGGCAATCCGGAGACAACTCCAGGTGGACGGGCCCTGAAGTTCTATGCTTCAGTACGGCTTGACGTCCGAAGAACAGAAGCGATCAAGCAGGGGGCGGACATCGTCGGAGGCCGGGTGCGGGTTAAAGTGGTTAAGAACAAAGTTGCGCCGCCGTTCAAGATGGCTGAGGTGGAGCTTCTTTACGAAGAAGGGATTTCCAGACTGGGTAGCCTGCTGGATGTGGCCACTGAACACAACGTGGTAGCGAAGAGCGGCGCCTGGTACTCGTTTAATAACGAGCGAATGGGTCAGGGCCGGGATAACGTCCGTGAGTACTTGAAAGAGCATCCCGAGGTATCCCATGAGATTGAGCGCCAAACACGGGAAGCGCTTGTCGCTAAAGGGTTTAGGATCCCCCTACTGGGGAAATATGTAGGTATCGAAGCGCCACGAGGTGAAGGAGCTACTGAACAGGAGTAACCTTTCCGCAACAGGCGGGGGAGTGGATTTTTCTTGTCGGACTATCTCATTAAAGCTGTTGGTGCGGCTAATAGTGTCCGGGTATTTGATCGGAGGAGCTTCAGGACATGCTTCAGAAAGACGGAGAGGCCAGTGTACGCTGTCATTTCTGTAGTGAATGGTACACATTCGGGCAAGAGGATCTGGAAAGATTGATTGGGGAGTTGCGTACTCCAGGTCACAACTAATAGTGTGTTGAACACAGAGTACAAAGCCGCCCTCCGGGCGGTATTTGTTTTTGAAAGAAAACCCAACATTACGCACCCCGGTTTCGGGAATATTGATGTAAAGGAGGGTTAAATCAAATGGCAAAACTGATGAGCGACGCTCTTAAGTACGAACTGGCCCGGGAGATGGGCGCAGCCCACAAGATCAAAGGCACCGACTACGGTGAACTAACCTCCCGTGAGTGTGGCAGCTTTGTAAAGTTCGCCATTGCCAGAGCGGAGAAGGCCATGGTCTAAGCTCTCCACAGTAAGGGCACTTCCCCTATCGGGAGTGCCCTTACACCATTTACTACTGATCCCTGAACGGTTCCCTTGAAATATTTTTAAATATATATTTGTTTAAATCTATTGACACCCGGTGTCGGATGATGGTAGGTTGTAGCAGAATCATACCATATCCGAAAGGCTATGACCGAGGAAAGTAAGTTAGTCCCAGCCCTTGACAGGGAGGCGGTGCCGTAGACTGAAAGCGCTCCAAGGGCCGGTTAAACGAAGTTCCCTCGCAAGCTGTGGGCTGAAACCTCGAGTGAGGCAAGTAGGCTTTGCCGGAGAAACTTCCGCCGTTACAGGGAAGGGGAGTTCGGGGCTCTTCAGGAGTTGTTCGTACTCGACAAAAAGTGAGCATTTCGATGCTAACTAGGGTGTGGTACCGCGAAGACTTTCGTCCCTAAACGATGGAAGTCTTTTTGTTTTCGGCTAGGGAGCTTGTGCACGTTACCGGCGGAAAGAGGTGAGGAACACCATCACACGGCAAGAAAAGCGGAGAGACGACGCTGGATGATCTGAACGGGGGTCACTATTTTGTTTTGATGAGAGGAGAAAGTGAAAGGTGAACAGACGGATTCTATGCCTGCTTTTATGTATGTCATTGCTACTGGTCGCCGGTTGCGGTCAGGGACCGGGGTCGACCGACGGTGAGAAGGCGGCAGAGCCCTACAAAATCGGAGCTATCGTGGATATCAGTGGTCCGGCGGCCTCACTGGGTGAACCGGAAAGGGATACTCTAAGAATGCTGGCTGACGAGTTGAATGCCCGGGGGGGCATTGACGGACGCCCGGTTGACCTGATCATCCTGGACAACAAGTCGTTGGAGACGGAGGCGGTCCTTGCCGCCAAGCGGCTGATCGATCAGGGTGTGCTCGCCATTATCGGATGCAGCGCCAGCGGTACGTCTCTGGCTATCGTTGACACGGTACAGAAGGCTAATGTACCCCAGATCTCCATGGCAGCCTCGGCCCTGATTGTTGAGCCGGTCACCGATCGTCAATGGGTGTTTAAAACAGCCCAGAGCGACATCATGGTGGCCAATAAGATTGCGGCCTACCTCGCTGCTAACGGGATGAAGAACGTAGCTTTCCTTTCCATGAACAATGCCTTCGGGGACTCGGGCCGGGTCAACTTCGAAAAAGCCGCCCCGATTCACGGAGTGAACATCATTGCCAAGGAAAAATTCGAAGCCACGGACAAGGATATGACCTCCCAGTTGACCAAGGTTAGAACCACTAAACCCGAAGCTGTTGTGGTTTGGGCGATTCCTCCCTCAGCCGCAATCATTACCAAGAACTTCAAAGATTTGGGTCTGGGCGTTCCCCTGATTCAAACCCATGGTATCGGCAACCAGGCTTTTCTGGATTTGTCCGGTGATGCCGCAAACGGCGTCGTTGCCCCGATGGGGAAGCTGGTGGTGGCGGAACAACTACCGGACAGCGATCCACAAAAGGCGTTGCTGCTTGAGTACATCACAGCCTTTGAAAAGAGCTACGGGACGCGGCCCAGCACCTTTGGTGGGCATGCGCACGATGCCTTCAATCTAGTGGTCCACGCCATCACTGAGGCTGGTGCGGACCGTGCTGCGATCAGGGACGTGCTGGAGCACACGACAGGTCTGGTCGGGATCAGCGGAGTGTTCAATCTTTCGCCGCAGGATCACAACGGCCTTGGCGAGGATTCAATGGTCGTAATTCAAATCAAAGACGGCAAATGGCAACTTTTGGAGTAGCGGATAAGGGGGCAATTGCCAATTGGGTGCGGAAGGCCAGCACATTCAGTACCTGATCTCCGGAATTACGCTGGGGAGTATTTACGCTTTGATTGCCTTGGCCCTAGTGGTCACATTCAACATCACCGGCATTTTCAACTTGGCAATTGGCGAGTTCGTGACCATCGGCACCCTCTCAGCGGTAACCCTCCGGTCGGCAGGTTGCCCGGATGTGCCTGCATTCGTCCTGGCGGTCCTGATCGCCGGGGTAATCGCCGCGACTATGGAGCGGGCCGCGATCTATCCGGCACGGAAAGCTTCAATTTTAACCTTGATCATCATCACTATCGGTGTAGCCATTGCTTTAAGGGGTGCGGCCCTTCTCATCTGGGGGACACACCCCTATCCTTTGCCGCCCTTTGTAGATACTGCTCCGATAGCCCTTTGGGGTGCCGTGATTATCCCGCAAATGCTCTTTGTGCTCGGCCTGGCGGTGGTTGCGGTGATGTTGCTCTTTGCCTTTTTCGACCTTACATATGCGGGCAAGGCCGTACGAGCAGCGATGATCAACCGCAACGCCGCCCGCCTGGTAGGTATCAACCCGGCACGGCTGTCGCTGCTGGCCTTCGTGTTCTCCGGGATGCTAGCCGCCTTGGCCGGTATCTTCATCGCGCCGATCACCACTGCGACCTACGACATGGGGTTTATGCTCGGCCTGAAAGGCTTCGTGGCCGCCATTCTCGGAGGCGTCACCAATGTCAAGGGAGCCATTGTCGGTGGTTTGCTGCTCGGAATTATTGAGGCCTTTGCGATCGGGATGCTGTCCTCCGGTATGAAGGATGGCATTGCGATGATGGTGATGATCATTGTGCTCCTTATTTGCCCGACTGGCATTATGGGACTGAGAATCTACAACAAGAGAACTGGGAGTTGGATGGTGTGGCTTCGGCAAAAAGTCGGTACTGGATCGCGTTAATCCTGGTTGTCGTGTGTGTGCCGCTGTTCGTAAAAAGCAACTACGTGCTCAGCATTTTGATCGTGATCGGGTTGTATGCGATTATCGTTCAAGGGCTTGGATTGTTAATGGGATACGCCGGGCAGGTATCTTTCGGTCAGGCGGCCTTCTACGGCCTTGGCGCATATACGGCCGCTATTCTGGCCACCAAGTGCGATTGGCCGCCTGTTTTGTGTGTGTTGGTAGCCCCTTTTCTGCCCGCTCTGGTTGCGCTGATTATCGGACGGCCCATCCTGCGTTTGCGCGAACACTACCTGGTCTTAGCCACGCTCGGCTTCGGTATTCTGGCCTTCGCCGCTTTTAACGAGTCTATCGCGTTAACCGGCGGCCCTTCCGGGCTTACCGGGATTCCTTATCTGAGTATCGGACCACTGGTGCTGGATAACGATCGTTCATACTACTACGTGGTATGGGGGGTTCTGGGTCTGGTTATTCTGGCCGTTGCCAACCTGACCTGCTCACCGATCGGTCGAGCCTTTAAGGCCATTCATGCCAGCGAACAGGCTGCGCAGTCGGCCGGTATCGACACTGCCTTGCTTAAGCTCCAGGCCTTTGTTTTCAGCGCCTTTCTGGCCGGTCTGGCCGGAGGTCTTTACGCATTTTGGGTGACCTTTGTCGGCCCCTCGCCTTTCGGCTTTACCGCTTCCATCGAATTTGTGCTGATGGCCGTGGTCGGAGGGCTCGGCACCCTTTGGGGGCCGGTGCTTGGGTCGGCGATAATTGTGGGGTTGGCGGAGTTCCTGCGCTGGGGCGTGCCGATACTCTTGCCCAAGGTCGGCGGCGAATTCGAGATTGTGTTCTTTGGTATTATTTTTGTGCTGATAATGCTGCTACGGCCGCAGGGGATTCTTGCTCCGGGCAGACCGTCGGGGATGTCCGGGGTGGCGGTTAAGGAGGAAAAATGCTCAGGGTAAACGGGCTTACCAAGCAGTTTGGCGGTCTTACGGCCTTGTGCGGAGTTGGTTTTGTGGCGCAGCCGGGGCAGATACTGGCCCTGATCGGTCCGAACGGTGCCGGAAAAACCACGGTTTTCAACCTGATTACCGGAGTCCTGCAGGCCGACCAGGGAGAGATCCTCCTGGCCAACAAGCGTATTGACGGGCTAAGAACGTTTGAAGTTGCAGCTCTCGGTATCAGTCGCACCTTCCAACATCTGGAGTTGTTCACAACTCTTAGCGTAGCGGAGAACGTTATGGTGGGTGCTTGGCCGCGGAACAGGGCCAGTTTTTTGCGGTGTTTGTTCCGTCGTCCGGGTATGATGAAAAAGGACCAGGAACTCTACAACAAGGCATTGGGCCTTCTTGCCCAGGTCGGTCTGAAGGGTAAGGCCGACTGGCCTGCGAAGAGCTTGACCTTCGGACAACAGCGTCTCCTTGAGATAGCCCGAGCCCTGGCCGGCGAACCGCAGGTTCTCCTGCTTGATGAACCGGCGGCAGGGCTCAACCACGCTGAATCCGCGGATCTGGCCGCCTTCCTGCGTTCGTTGGCTGAACGGGGACTGACCTTGATCTTGGTTGAGCATGACATGGATACAGTCATGGGTGTTGCCGACCAGATCGTGGTACTGAACTTCGGCACCGTTATCGCCGGCGGGTCACCTTCGGAAGTGCAGCAAGACCCCGAGGTTATCGCTGCTTACCTCGGGAAGGAGGATGATGAGGTGTGCTGAGTGTCCGCAACCTTTCGGTACTCCGTGGGCATATTCAGGCGTTGAATAGTGTCTCCTTCGATGTCGAAGTCGGCGAGGTGGTGGTAATCCTCGGGGCAAACGGGGTTGGGAAGAGTACCTTGCTCGGTAGTATTGCCGGCCTCTACCCGCCAACAGGAGGGGAAATCCGTTTTGACCTAGACGATCTTGTCGGCCAGCCTCCGGAAAGGATCGTAGGAATGGGGATCAGCATGGTTCCAGAGGATCGCCAGTTGTTCCCTGCGCTGAGTGTCCGAGACAACCTCATGCTCGGGGCGTTTCACCGTTACCGCCGCGAAAAAGCCGTTCTTCCGGATGACTTGGCGGGAGTCCTGAGCTTGTTTCCAGCATTGTCCGAAAAACTGAATCAACCTGCGCACACGCTTAGCGGTGGGTTGCAACAGATGGTGGCCATCGGTCGCGCTCTAATGGCCAAGCCACGTTTGTTGCTTATGGATGAACCATCAATTGGATTGGCTCCCTTGGTGGTCAGGGAGATTATGCAGACGGTGCGCAAACTGAAGATGCAGGGGCATACCATTGTCCTAGTGGAGCAGAACGCAAGGGCTGCCCTACGAGTCGGAGACCGGGTATTGATTATGGAACCGGGCCGAGTATCGTTCAGCGGTACTCCGGAAGAGGTGGCTGCAAGCGGGAGCCTCCATACCGCATACCTTGGCCGTTCGGCCAAAAGATAGGCCGCTGAAGGCTCACATAAGCCCTATTCAAACAGGATTACGAGAAGCCTGGCATCAACGCCTCTTCCTTAAGCCTAGGATCTTATTTATCTACCTCATTCTGCTTGACGGATGTCGACAGGCAGGTCCCGGGGCGGCCGCGGCCCAAAAAACTGGTAGTAGTGGCACTCGATACGTCCGTTATAGAGCTTACGCTTCCTGTCTGCTGGCCGGCCAAAAAGGCGCTCGAACCCGGGATAGGCGGTGAGGATATAGAATGACCACGTGCCGAACGCTTGAAACACTCTGCCCATCTCGCGGTAGAGGTTTTCCACGGCACCTGATTCACCGAGGCGTTCACCGTACGGAGGATTGGTGATCACACATCCGTACGGGTAGGCGGAACTATAGTTCGCTAGAGAGCGGTGACGGAACAAAACTTGGTCGTCCACACCGGCCTGTTCGGCGTGGTGTCGGGCGAGGCTTAACACTTCGCTGTCATTGTCCGATCCGGTGATTTCCAGTTCGCGATCGTGGGATATGAGGTGGCGAGCCTCGACCCGGGCTTCTTTCCACAGTGAAGCCGGTATGACCGGCCATTTCTCGGCGGCGAACTCACGGCCGAGGCCGGGGGCGATATTCAATCCGATCAAGGCGGCTTCAATGGGTATGGTGCCGGAACCACAAAGGGGATCGATTAGCGGCCGTTCGGGCCGCCAGTAGCTGAGCAATACCAGGGCTGCGGCCAGGGTTTCCTTGAGCGGGGCGGTACTCCCCAGTTTACGGTAACCGCGTTTGTGCAGGCCCGCACCGCTGGTGTCTATAGTCAGGGTGGCCTCGTCTTTAAGCAAGGCAACCTCGATGTTGTAACGCGGTCCGGTTTCTGCGAACCACTCCTGGTGGTACCGCTGCTTCAGCTTTTCAACCACAGCTTTCTTTACGATTGCCTGACAGTCCGGCACACTGAAAAGCCGGGATTTAACGGATTTACCCTGAACCGGAAACTCGGCGTCGACCGGGATCCATTCGTCCCAGGGCAGGGCCTTGGTCTGCTCAAAGAGTTCATCAAAGGTCAGAGCCGTAAAAGAGCCCATTTTTACCAACACCCGATCAGCCGTGCGCAGCCAGAGGTTAGTCCGGCAGATGGCCGAGAGGTCTGCTATAAAGGTGAGCCTCCCGTTCTCCACGGTCACATCCTCGTAACCAAGTTGCTTTACTTCCCGCGCAACCACCGCTTCCAGCCCGAAGGGTGCAGTGGCGATCAGTTCGATATGGTCCATGCCTGCTCCATTCTTTTGGGGTGTTGCTAGTATCTTCCCCGACCGATTCTATGTTAGTCCGTGCCGTTCCGGCAGGCAGAATCGTTCAGGAGGTTATATTGGTAAGATCTATGGATAGGTGGGTAGCAAGGCTTTAACTCGGAATCAGGGGCCCCGGTTCCCCTTTGGACTCGGGAATCGGTAAAAGCAGGATATTGACCGGGAGATAACTCCCGGAAGGCGGGCTGAAATCCACCGTGATACGGTGCGGCCCGTCTTCATTCCTGTAGAGAACGACGGCATGCCGCTGCGGCGGGGCGTAGCCGCTTGTCGGAACCTGAACCACCTGCTGACCGATCCGGACGGCGCCGCAGAAATTCCCGCCGCGCGGGTTAAGCAATATGGCGGTGTCATCGGGCAGGCGGGATAAGACCAAGGTGTAAACCACCCCGTAGTTGCCGAGGTTCTGAACGGGTTGGCCGGTCATAGCGTCAATTCCGGTTTCCGGGGGGTCGAGTTGGCTGTCCGCCAGGACGATCCTGCCGCGTTCGCCGGCCGGGAGCACATCGAAAAGAAGCTCGCGGTCGGCGACAGGGAAGGTCCCCCGGATGTGCATACCGTCCGCGGGCAGTACGGGTAAGCGGTCGACGTGTTCAAGAGGATCGTCTTCCGCCTTCAGGGCGGCAAAAGTAAAGGTAAGCGGCGCCGACACCTCAAGGTCCCACATTCCGGAGAGACAGGCGTTCGGGGCCATCTGAGCGGCGCTGAGGCTTGAGAGGAGATTAATCGTTTTGCCCGCCGGGACGGTGATCACCTGCTCGGACTGGATACTGAAGAATTTTGTTAGGTGTACCCGACCCAGATGGAGAATATCCGCCGACGGGCCGCCGAGCCCCTGGCGGGTGATACGTACGGTAATCGGAGAAGACGAGGGATTATGGGCCAGCGCATGGATTCTGATTGGCCATGGAGAGCGGTTCAGGTGATGGACCATCACCCGGATCGGCCCCGAAACGTTGTCCCGGTAGAGAATGCCTTCTTCCTTGATTTCCTCAGGGCTGTTTACGCGCAGCAGTGTTCGGTTCGACTCGGTGACCTGCGGCGTAAGCACGGGGAAATCGAGAACCTTCTTCTCGTACGGCACAACCGCCCCGACCTTCCCATAGATCAGGTAAAACTGTTCCTTGGTATAGTAAATATCGTCGATAATCTCGACCGTTGCTGAGGCGGTGGACGTTAACCCGTACAAGTCGGTGACCGTAAGCCGGACCGTCTTGTTTCCCGGTTCAAAGTAGGCGGGCTGGGCCTCCCACTTCAGGGTCAGCGGCTTACCGTCGGGATCATAACTCTCGTTTATGTAAACGAGCGGTTCACCGCTTCGGTAAGAGGACTTCTCCGTACGAAACCCGGCCACTGGTGGATGCTTCACCACAAGCGTACGGGTAACCGGAAGGCTCCAATTCCCTTGCTCATCCTTGACCCGTAGGGTAATGTCATAGGTGCCAGGTTCAGGATAGCGGTCGTACAGCCCTGTCCATTCACGGTCCACAATCGCCAGTCCCCGGGGATGGGAACTGCGCTCGACAACATGGGGACTTCCCTGCGGAGGAATAGCCTTTTCCACAAAAGTAAAGTCAGCCACCGGCAGCCTTATTGATCTGGTTATACTAATCAGTTTTGTGTCCGGTTGAAAATGGACATCTGCTTCTAGGGCCTGGCTTACGAAACGCAGTGGGACCATCGCCCTGTTCTGGCGAAGCTGGGGCTCCAGGGCTAGTTCGACGCTGGCACCGTTCACGGTAGCCTTTGGGTTACCTACCTGCAGAAACACGTGATGATCGAGGGATTGCACGAGAATTGACCGGTTCTCGCCGTTCCACTGCACAACGGCCTGCAGGGCTTCAGCCACGAAGCGCAGGGGAACGAGGGTGTACCCTTCCTCAATCACCGCAGGGACGTCGAGGTCGACGGGGGTTCCGTTAATTTCGGCCGTGGTCTGGCCAGGGGTGAGGAAGACCTTCAGGTCGCTGTTCACCAGCTGGGCCTCGGCTGGAAGCATTCCAGCGCCCAGAGTAATCAGCACGATTACCCAAACGTAAAGCAGGCGTAAAAGCGTGCACAACTAGAAACCGCTCCCCCCAGTTTCCGAATTAACACAGTATTCCTGTGGTAGAATTCTCTTACATGGACGGAGTTCCTCTTAGGGGATAAATAGTCACACTATGACAATTCTTGGAGCGGCACTATAACACATACAGGTACCGAGCAGTTTTGGTCGACTGCTTGCAGACGGCTGTTCGGTTTGCGAAGAAGGCCTGGGTAGTGCAAAGAACAGGTACACTACAGAAGGCACTCAAACCTCTGCGAAGACACGGCTCTGCGAGGACGCATGGTTGTTTTAGGACATCAGGCCGGAAGGTCCATATGGCCAAGCCTGAAGGCCGCCTTCCAGATACTCCACGTTTTCGAAGCCCGCACCCTTCAAGGTGCGCATGGCCTCGTAACTTCGCACGCCTGATTCGCAGAGGACAATAACCGGTTTATCACGCGGGAGTTCCTGGAGTTTCCCGCGCAGATCGGAAAGGGTCAAGGGGATCGTCATCGAGCCGCCCACAAATTTCTTAAACTTAAACTCACGCTCGGTCCGGACGTCGAGGATGATCAGTTCCTCCCCTCTTTCAAGTCTTTCCTTTAGATGTTGTGCGGTGATGGCGTGGGACAGTCCGTCCGCCTTGTTGCGCATGGCATTGGCGGTGTGCTGTAGGGGGTCGATGACTGTATTGTAGGGAGGGGCATATCCCAGATCGAGTTCGCTCAGGTCATCGATGCCGGCACCAAAATGCAACGCGGACGCCGCCACATCGATGCGCTTGTCGACGTTTCCGGGTCCAATGGCCTGAACACCGAGCACCTTACGCGACTTGTTATCCATAATGATCTTCAGTATCACCAGACTGTGATCGGGGTGGAAATGGCTTCGATCGTGTGCTGGCGTCACAGTGGTCAAAACGTCGTAGCCCAAGGCACGGGCCTCGGAGTCACCGATCCCGGTTCGCCCGACGTTCCAGTCCATGATCTGTAATACGGCGGTACCCATCACGCCCTTAAAACGGGTACGTCGTCCGGTTACATTGTCTCCAGCTACTCGCCCCTGGCGGTTCGCGGTGGAAGCCAGCGGCAGGTAGAC
>Ga0048257_102383_pt1 | contig 10960 bp, 14 predicted proteins | sample SubbioWold_Dec13_FD_54351 | JGI IMG/M metagenome (GOLD analysis project Ga0048257, IMG submission 54351) | Serpentinite rock and fluid subsurface biosphere microbial communities from McLaughlin Reserve, California, USA - CSWold_Dec13... | ecosystem: Environmental > Terrestrial > Deep subsurface >...
CGATAGGCTGGTGTTCTTGCCCCATGGGGCAATAGACTCGGTCTATTTTTTTGTGCTAAAAACTTGAAAAAACCTTGCCAAAAATCCGTTAAGTTGTATGGAAAACGGTTTTTTTAAAAGGTATGTTTGTGAATTAATTAACTAAGAACATGTTCTTATTCTTAGAAAGCAGCACTTCAAGAAGGAGGCAGCATGATGTTTTTCCGGAAGATTGTTAGAAAGTGCAACGGTAAGGAGTATGTCTACCTGAAGCTGATCAAAACATACCGGGAAGGCGGGAAGGTTAAGCATAAAGTCATAGCCAACCTTGGCAACATCAACAACCTGACGCCGGAGACGGTGTTGGGCTTAATCAACGGACTGGCGAATATCTACGGCTTGCAGCATCAATATGTTAACCCGGCCCAGAAGAAAATAATTCATCTGCCAGGCTCCGCCAGGGAGTATGAGATTCCCAGTGAATCCATTCGTATGGGGGCGAAACGGTAACCAAAAAGAATACCGCTAGCTATGAGTTACGGTATTAAATATTCGCAAAATTGAGCCCGGGGAAACAGTGACCAAATATGTTGGTTAGTTTGTGCAATATGGCACAAACTTCATCGGCAACACTTGCAGTTACTGTTGTATAATACTTAACAGTACAACTACTGCGGTATTAACCACCGGGACATTAATTAAAGAAAGCGAGGGGGTGCCGGGCAAAAAAATAGTTGCAAAACGAAAAAATTTGGAAAGGAGGAATGTGTAGTGAGTGAGCTTGCTGCTCAGGTTGAAGCGCAAGGTACAGGGCCATCTCTCCAAAAAAGGTTGCTGTTGGTTTTAGCTGCTGGTGCAGTCGGATTTGGGATGTACTTTTTGATTCCCACACCTGAGGGCCTTTCTCAAAAAGGACACATTTATCTTGCTTTACTGGCTGGACTTCTAATTTTATTCCTTACTGAGCCGATACCCTTGCCCCTGGTAATGGTGGTATCCGGTATTTGTCTTATAGTGCTGGGAATTGGCGAAACAAGAGAGGTGTGGGCTGGATACGCTCATCCTGTTGTTTTCTTTGTCCTTGGATGCCTGATGATTGCCATCGTTGCCGAAGCGGTGGGCTTGACTGAACGTCTGGGACGTTTCATTCTAAGATATACAGGAACTAATGTAGTCCGGTTCTCTTTTATTGCCTGTTTCGGACTAGGGGTTGCCTCGTCTCTAATGCACGACATCGCTGCCTGTGCCATCGGGATTATGGCCATGCTACCCCTGATGCGGGCGGCTAACATTAAGCCCGGGAGTCGCACCGGCGCTTTCTTGATGATATCCTTGCCTTTTTGCTGTTCCGCCGGGGGCATGGGTACCTTGGTGGGGGGCGGCAGAAACATGGTGTCTGCGGCGTTTTTGCAGGACATCACCGGCATTGAAATAACCTTTGTGGACTGGATGATCTATGCTTTTCCCGCCTGTGTGATAGCTGTACCGGCCGTATGGTTGGCGGTTTACCTGGTGTTCCGCCCGGACCGGAGCCTGCACTTCAAGGAACTCACTGAGGAGCAAAAAAAGAAAACGCCCCTGACCGCAATAGAGATCAAGGCACTGGCCGTAGTAGCCTTTGTCTTCTTGGGCTTTTTCACCAAGAACATACACGGCCTTGACTATTCAATTTTTGTTATGGGCGGTATGGTTCTAATGTTGCTCATGGGATTGGTTGACTGGAAAGTACTTAACGAGAAAACTGAATGGGCGGTTGCCGTCCTGGTATTCGGTGGCGGGATTGCCTTGGGAACAGCTATGGGCACCAGCGGTGCGGCTGAATATTTGGCCAGCGTATTCTTTCCCCTCTTTGAAGGAAAGGGATGGCTGGTGTTGTTGGTGGGTGTCGGTGCATTCGCGGCCATTATGACCAATTTAATGGCTAATATTGCCGCTGCAGCCCTGATCCTGCCCATCGCCATACCCCTGGCCGTGATGGAGGGTGTGGACCCCACTATTGTTGCTATGGCCTTGGGCATGTGGACCTCCTTTGCCTACCTATTGGTTATCGGTTGCCCACCCAATGTCGTGGCCTACACCTTCGGCTTCTTTAAGTCTTCCGAGTTAACCAAGGCAGGCCTGGTGGCCATGCCCGCCGGGATGCTGGTATTGACTTTGATTGCTCTGACCTGGTGGAAGGTCATCGGTCTGGTGTAAATATGGTGTAGCGTGTAAATCAGGTGTAGCTATTAGAATTAACTGATTAATTATTCGAAGCCCTGGCAAGCCGGGGTTTCGAAAGGCACCTTAAGGTGCAAAAAATAAAATCTATTTACAGCGAGCTGAGGAAGATATGCTAAGTTTTTTGTTAACAGCAGTAATAATGTTTGCCTTTTGGTTTTCGATGTCAGGCCAGTTGCTCCCCATATTACTAATTTTGGGGGTAGTATCGAGCCTGCTGGTGGCCCGGTGGTCGCATGACCTGCTCATCGGCCGGGTAGACAAAATGCCAGACCTGAGCCGTGGATTTCGGATCATCGCCTACCTGCCGTGGCTGTTATGGCAAATTATCCTGTCCAATATCTACGTAATCTACCTGGTACTACACCCGAAAATGCCCATTGAACCGACCATCGTGCGGTTTAAGAACAACCTTAAGACCGATCTGGGGATCGTGATCTTGGCCAACTCCATCACCCTGACCCCGGGCACGATAACCATCGAGGGTAACCACAACGAGTTTGTAGTGCACTCCATTGCCAAAAAAATTTCCGACGACCTTTTGTCCGGCGAAATGCAGGCCAGGGTGAAGGGAATCGAGGGCACAGAGAAGGAGATGGAGCGGCTGTATGTATAGCATGTTTGAAATAGCGGCCTTTGTCATTGTCCTTGCGGCGGTGCCGGTTATGTACAGGTTGATCGTGGGTCCCTTTGTCTTCAACCGGATCATGGCAGTCAACGTACTGGGCACAAAAACAGTGGTTATCCTGATCCTGGTAGGTTTCGTCTATGGCCGGCCGGATATCTTTTTAGACATTGCCATAGTTTACGCGTTGATCAACTTCATCGCCGTCCTGGCCTTCTTAAGGTATGTCGAAACAGGTAGGCTTGACCGGTAACAAAACTAACAAACGGGATGGGAAACATGGAAATAGAAATTAGAACAATAATAACCGGCATATTTGTGGCATTGGGGTGCTTTTTACTAATCGTTGCCTCCATTGGCGTGGTCAGGTTGCCGGACTTTTACAGCCGGATGCATGCCGCAGGTAAAGCCGATACCATGGGGCAGACCTTAATCCTGGTGGGCCTGATCATCTATGCAGGTTTTTCCCTGGTCAGCATCAAGCTTATCATTATCATGGGACTTATATACATCATCAACCCCACGGCCACCCATTTTTTGGCCAAAGCTGCCTACGTAAGGGGAGTAAAGCCCTGGACCAAAGGAGAATCGGGGGTTGAAATTGACACATGCTATGATGAGCTGTGCTATATCCAACCCGACAGGGAAGCGGCCGCAACCCGGGAGGAAAAAATAGGCGGTTAACCTTAAAACACGTTATGGAGTTGACTGTATGATTGACATAGCGATACCGCTATTCCTGGTAGCCTGTGGCATAGCGGTGATATTAATGAAAGACTTATTAAGCTCGATCATGGTATTTACGGTGTACAGCCTGGTCATGGCCATTGAGTGGGCGCGGCTAAACGCTGTAGACGTAGCCATCACCGAGGCTGCGGTGGGTGCTGGGATCACCACTGTATTATTCATGGTGGTCTTGAGCAGGACCCGTAGCGAAGAAGACAGCGGGAGCAAGTCCAACTGGCCCGCACTGGCAGTAACCATGGCGGTAACTGGGCTATTGATTTATGGTACCTTTGACATGCCCAGGCTGATGGACCCCGCCAACGCGCCCAACGTGCACCTGGTGCCTTACTTCCTGGATTACACCTACAAAGACACCGGCGTCATCAACGTAGTAACCGCCATCTTAGCCTCCTACCGGGGCTATGATACATTGGGCGAAGTAGTGGTAGTATCCACCGCGGGCCTGTGCACCGTCCTGTTATTAAGACAGGCCGGAAAAGACCGGGGGAAGGGAGCTGAGCCCAGGGCATGAGCAAACAGTCAATGCAAAGAATCAGCCATGATCCCGGGTCCGACATAACCACCCAGGAACACGTCATCCGGCGGACCGTGGCCAAAATGCTAATCCCCTTTATCCAGTTATTCGGGCTGTACGTAATCGCCCACGGCGAACTGGGACCCGGGGGCGGCTTTCAGGGCGGCGTCCTCTTAGGCGCCAGCGTCATTGTGTACATCCTGGTCTTTGGCCTGGAAGAGGGCCGTAAAAGAATCACAGAGAAGAACAGCGACCTGTTGGTTTCAGGCGGAGCGCTACTCTACGGCGGGATCGGGATACTTTGCCTCTTGGCCGGGGGCAACTACCTGCAGTACAATGCCCTGCTGGCCGACCCCAAACTGGCCAGTCACTTGGGCATAATTGGTGTTGAAATCGGCATCGGTATTACCGTGGCCGCCGTAATGATCACACTATTCTGTGAAACAGTAAGGCGAGATGACGATGATTGAAATAATTTTAACTAAATACAACTACTGGATTTTTATTGTCCTGATGATGACCGGGTTCTATGCAGTAATGGCCAAGGAGAACCTGATCAAAAAAGTCATCGGGCTGAACATCTTCCAGACCGCCGTATTCCTGTTCTACATCTCCTTATCTAAGGTAGATGGGGGTACCGCCCCGATCCTCATAAGTGGCCCGGTGGTCTATGACAACCCGCTGCCGCAGGTGCTAATCCTGACCGCCATCGTTGTGAGCGTCAGCGTTACCGCCGTAGCCCTGGCCATCATCCTGTTGATCTACAAGGCATACGGAACCATAGAAGAAGATCAAATACTGGAGATGAATAAGCATAATGATTAAACATCTGCCCGTCCTACTAATTGTAGTCCCGCTTTTGTCGGCACTGATCATCCCCGTTGCCGGCAGAATCAACCGGGTGCTGAGCTGGTATATAGCAACCATCGCCACCGGCATATGCTTTGTTATCTCCCTGTTACTGCTGCAAACCGTGCTGAAAGAAGGTAGCATCAGCTACTGGCTGGGCGGCTGGAAGCCACCCATGGGCATTGAGTACGTAATTGACTACTTGAGCATATTCGTCGTAATAATTGTAACCTTCATCGCCTTCATGGTCTCCATCTACTCTAGGAAAAGTATCGAACTAGAAATCGACGAGGGCAAAGCGCCAGTTTTTTATGCAGTTTACCTCTTATTCATCACCGGTCTAATGGGCATCGTGGTGACAGGCGACATCTTTAACCTGTACGTCTTTTTAGAGATAACATCCATCGCGGGCTACGCCCTGATCGCTATCGGCAAAAAGAGGCAGGCCCTGATGGCCAGCTTCAAATACGTGGTCATGGGCACCATCGGGGCTACCTTCATTCTGCTGGGGATTGGCTACCTGTACCTGATGACCGGCACCCTGAACATGGCTGAGTTGACCCAAATGTTGCCCCAGCTCTACCACACCAATGCGGTCCTAACGGCCTTTGCCCTGTTTGCCGTGGGCGTAAGCCTTAAAATTGCCTTATTCCCGCTGCACACGTGGCTACCCAACGCGTACGCCTATGCGCCGTCGGCAGTAAGCGCCGCCATGGCAGCCACAGCCACCAAAGTCGGTGCCTACGTCCTGATCAGAATCCTGTTCACTATCTTTGGGGTTAGCTTCATAACCTTTGGCGACATTAACCTGGCCCACATATTCCTGTTCTTCTCGGTTATCGCCATATTAGCCGGGTCAATCCTGGCCGTCTCCCAGACCGACATCAAAAAAATGCTGGCCTACTCTAGCGTCGGCCAGATCGGGTACGTCGTCCTGGGCATCTCCCTTTTAAGCGTCACGGGCCTCATCGGGTCCATGGTGCACCTATTAAACCACGCCCTGATGAAGGGCGGCCTATTCTTAGTGGTCGGCGCCGTCGTCTATAAAACAGGGGTTACCAACATTGACGGGTTTAAGGGCTTGGGCAAAAAAATGCCCATATCCATGGCCGCCTTCACCATCGGCGCCCTGTCCATGATTGGTGTACCCTTAACAGTGGGCTTCGTTAGCAAGTGGTACCTAGCTGTAGCATCCCTGGAAGTGGGGATGTGGTGGCTATTGCCCGTCATCTTAGTTAGCTCACTTTTAACCGCCGTGTACTTCTGGCGGGTCATTGACAACATCTACTTCAAGACCGGAGAAGAGGAACCAGACCACGGTCACGGCCACGGCCACCATGAAGTAAAGCGCGACGACGCGCCGGCCTGGATGCTGGTGCCCACTGTTACAGTGTCCGTGCTTTGCATAGTATTCGGCATCTTAGCCTACGCACCGGTGGCGCTGGCAGAAAAAGCAGCCGTGATTCTGTTAAGGTAAAGAGGTGATAAACATGGAAGCAACCCAATCATACCTGCCTTTATACGCAGTCCTGGTATCCCTTTTAGCGGTTCTCCTGATCGGTGTTTCAGGTAGATATCCTAACATCAGAGAAACCTGGACCCTCCTGGCCGCCCTGACCAAATTCGGCCTGGTAGCATCAATGTTGCCAACCATCCTTAAGGGTCAAACCATAGAGTGTCACCTGGCCACTGTGCTGCCGGGCCTCGACCTGTCCTTTAAGGTGGACGCCTTCGGAATGATCTTGGCGTTGACGGCGTCATTTCTGTGGATCATAACGTCACTGTACGCCATTGGGTACATGCGTTCACTAAACGAGCACGCTCAGACCAGATTCTATATGTGTTTTGCCGTGGCCCTGTCGGCCACCATGGGAGCGGCCTTTGCGGCCAACATCTTCACCCTGTTCGTCTTCTACGAAATCATTACCGTCAGCACCTACGCCTTGGTGGCCCACGAAGAAAACGACGAGGCCATAAAAGGCGCGAGGCGCTATCTGGTATATTTATTGGGAACCTCGGTTCTCTTTTTCCTGCCGGCCATGTTCCTGACCTACACCTACGCCGGCACCCTTGACTTTGTCCCCCAGGGCATCCTGTCGGGTACTGCCTCGGACGCTGTGATTACTATCATCTTCGTGCTGTTTATAGCCGGGATTGCCAAGGCGGGCATCATGCCCTTTCACATCTGGCTGCCCTCGGCCATGGTGGCGCCCACGCCGGTTAGCGCGCTGCTGCACGCCGTAGCCGTCGTCAAAGTAGGTGTGTTTACCGTCGTGCGGGTGGTGCTCTTCGTATTCGGGGTTGATTTGCTGGCCGACATTGGCCTGGGGGTATTTTTAGCCTATGTGGCCTGCTTTACTATCATCGTTGCATCAATTATGGCTCTAAGGCAGGACAATCTTAAATTGCGACTGGCTTACTCCACAGTTAGTCAGCTGTCCTACATCGTCCTGGCGGTGGCGCTTTTAACCCCTAGTGGTATCACCAGTAGCATAGTACACATAACCATCCACGCCTTCGGGAAGATCACCCTCTTCTTCGTGGCAGGGGCTATCTATGTGGCTACCCACAAGAAATATATTAGTGAAATGGCTGGCATCGGCAGGCGCATGCCTTTCACCATGGCGGCGTTTAGTGTTGGCGCTCTGTCTATGATTGCTGTGCCCCCCTTGGGCGGTTTCATTAGTAAGTGGTACTTGATTTTGGGTACACTGGAAGCCCACATGATAGCCATACTATTTGTAATATTACTAAGCACACTGCTGAACGCAGCCTACTTTATGCCGGTAGTTTACACCGCTTTCTTCAAAAAGCCGCCTGAAGGAGAAGGTCAAGGTCTAAAAGAAGCTCCTCCAATGATGGTGGTGCCGCTGGTTGCTACCGCAGTGGGGACGGTGACACTGTTCTTTACATCACCGTTTGTGCTTGATCTGGTAAAAATAGTGGTAGCCAGTGTTATGGGGGGTAGTTGGGATTGAAGAAAAAGGAATCTGATTTTTTTGACAAGCCAAGAAACAGAATTATAATGGCCAGCATCTTTTTATGCACACTCGTAGCACTGATAGTTGCCGATTTCTTTATACCAAAGCATCCCTATTTTTCTGTGGAGGGAATACCGGTATTCTATGCTATTTACGGTTTCGTGGGATGTGTAATGCTGGTCGTTATAGCAAAGCAGATGCGGTTGTTCCTAAAGAGGGGGGAGGATTATTATGACTAGCATATTCCCGCCGGCACTCATATTCATAGCCGGTGCACTACTCATCCCTCTATTTAAAGGAAAAATCAGGTCTGTCTACCTTTTAACTCTTCCAGTTATTGCCTTTTGGGTTCTATTGAATGTTCCTGAAGGCACATATACCATGTTTGCGTTTTTGGACAATGAATTAATGTTAAGATTTGATAAGCTGAGCATGATTTTTGGTTACATTTTTGTGATCATCACCTTCATCGGCATCATCTATGCCTTGCACCTGAAAGAAAGCAAGGAGCACATTGCTGCCTATATTTACGCAGGTAGCGCCTTGGGCGTAGTATTTGCCGGTGATCTGATAACCCTGTTTGTATTCTGGGAAATGTTAACAGTTTCTGCGCTATTCATAATCTGGCACAGACAGACCCCGGAGTCGAAGGCTGCAGGTTTTCGCTACCTGCTGGTGCACCTGTTTGGCGGGGTGTGCCTGCTGGTAGGCATACTCATGTACTATCACAACACAGGCTCTTTAGAATTTGGTTACATTGGATTGGACGGATTGGCAACTTACCTCATTCTGCTTGGTTTTGCAGTAAATGCTGCCATACCACCCCTGCATGCCTGGCTGACGGATGCCTATCCTGAGGCAAGCGTAACCGGTGCCGTGTTTTTAAGTGCATTTACCACCAAAACTGCGGTCTATGTACTGGCCAGATCCTTTCCGGGTACGGAGCTCTTAATTGTAGTGGGTGCGATTATGACAGTGTTTCCCATCTTTTATGCGGTGCTGGAAAACGACTTGAGAAGAGTGCTGGGCTACAGCCTGATTAACCAGGTGGGCTTCATGGTGGTGGCCATCGGCATAGGCATCCCTTTGGCCATCAATGGTGCAGCTGCCCACGCCTTTGCCCACATTTTGTACAAGGCGCTATTGTTTATGTCCGTGGGTGCTGTAATGTACCGGTTGGGCACGGCCAAGGCTACGGAGCTGGGCGGTTTGTATAAGACCATGCCGCTGACCCTCATATTCTGTGTAATAGGTGCTGCATCTATTTCGGCATTCCCACTGTTCAGCGGCTTTGTTGCCAAATCTCTGATTGTTTCAGCAGCCGGCTACCAGGGCCTGTTCATAGTTTGGCTAATCTTGATTTTTGCATCCGCAGGTGTATTCCACCACGCGGGAATCAAAATACCGTTCTTTACGTTCTTTGGCCACGATTCAGGCAAACGGCCCAAGGAAGCACCCCTTAACATGCTGATAGCTATGGGGATAGCATCTTTCCTGTGCATATTCATTGGTGTCTACCCCAGCGCACTGTACAGTATTCTCCCGTACCCCGTGACATATGTACCGTACACCGCTGATCACGTCGTAGGACAGCTCTTACTGCTCTTCAGCGCAGCCATGGCCTTTGCCATCTTAATGATCAAAGGCTATTACCCACCCGAGCAAAGGTCAGTCAACCTGGACACGGACTGGTTCTATAGGAAAGGCGCACCTGCGTTGATCTCCTTAATCTCAGCCCCCATCGCCAAGCTGAACAGTTGGGCCGGGCAAACGGCTTTGGAAACGATGCCTAATTATTTAGTATGGTTTGGCAAAAACCCACTGGCAGCCCTTAGAATTGCCAAGGCTAGATTTATGCTGGCGCTTCCCGGCACTGATTTTAAGGAAGAGATTAAAAAGGGTATGGAAAACGAAAAGAATGCTTATCCCGGTGATGGAATAAAACCTTGGTCGATCGGCTCTGCGGTATCCATTGTACTAGTGTTTTTCCTTGCTTACCTGGTTATCTTCTACTTCTAGAGCAGGCTATCTCTTTTGTAATGGGGGGGTAAAACGTGTATAAATACTTGCTGGCTATAGATGGTTCGGAGAACTCCAGCCGGGCCGCTGAGTACGTGCTTAAAACTGCCAGCGAACATAAGCAGGTGGAGGTTCACATCTTAAGTGTGAAGGAAGTAGCCGCCTGGTTTACGGAGACAGTTGATGATAATGTTAAACGTACTGCTGAATTATTCAAGCCGGCAGGCGTCAACACAATTACTCACATTGTAGAGGGGGAATCCGCTCAGACGATTGTGGATGTCGCTAATCAACTGGGAGTTGACCAAATTGTATTGGGTGCCCGGGGTTTAGGCCGTATTAAGGGAATGGTTCTGGGAAGTGTAAGTCAAAAGGTGGTTCAACTCAGCACGTGTCCTGTCACTATTATTAAATAGGGGGGATTAGTTGTGGATAATTTAAAAAAAGTTTCAGACATGATGATTCCCATATCAGATTACCCGGTAATATATGGTTCAGATTCTTTAAATGATGCGATTATCATGTTAAAGAAGAATTTTGCCAAGGAGAAAGGGCATCGTTCTTTATTGGTTTTTTGCAAAGTCCAAAAAGTAAGCGGTGAGGAAAGGCTTATCGGCGTCTTAACAGTTGGAGATATTCTTAGGACTTTGAAGAAAATGACAAATTCATACGGTGTTGATGAAATGATGGATATAGCCATGTCATTTAATGCCTACGACAAGGATATGCGCAGTAAGCAGGAAAAAATCATGAGTGAAGGATTTTCTACCAAGGTTAGAGACAGTATAAGGCCTATGGTTAATGCTTTTATCCAGTCCGACCAGGAAATATCAGATGCAATAGTTCTGATGATGACTAACAATGTGTATGTGATACCAGTGTTTGAGGGGAAAAAGGCAGTAGGTATACTAAGGGCCATAGATATATTGGATTATATTGGTGATATGCTGGTTAGTTATACCGAACAAAAATAATAGGCCCGAAGGCAAACTCAAGGCTACTATAGACCTCATTAGAAAAAATGCC
>Ga0048257_100255_pt1 | contig 10882 bp, 13 predicted proteins | sample SubbioWold_Dec13_FD_54351 | JGI IMG/M metagenome (GOLD analysis project Ga0048257, IMG submission 54351) | Serpentinite rock and fluid subsurface biosphere microbial communities from McLaughlin Reserve, California, USA - CSWold_Dec13... | ecosystem: Environmental > Terrestrial > Deep subsurface >...
TAACGGCCCAGGGTAACAATGGTAAGGTGTTTGGTCTTGTATCCCTGGCGATAGGTATGTACGATGTGCATGTGACGTACGCCCCTGACGGTGACTGTACGAATGAACATGGCTGTTTAATCCATCATATCACGGTTGAAGAAGTTTGAACTCGATAAAAACAGTTAATTCGATAGAAGTATGAAGTTACTAGTAGTTAATCAGTATTATGCACCGGACAGGGTTTCTTCCGGGGAGATTCTCAGTTTGTTATGTGAAGGGCTGGCAAAAAAGGGTATTGATACGCACGTTGTTTGCGGGCAGCCCAGCTACCGGGACGATTCCCCAAGTGCACCGGGCTATGAAGAACGAGATAACTTAAGAATCTGGCGTGTATCCACAGGGGGAGCCAAGGGGCGTCGGAGTATGGTACGGCGGGCTCAAGGATACCTGGGTTTCTTGTTTTCTGCATATCGGGAGGTCAAGAGGAGAATTGGGGAAAGCCAGTACGATGCGGTTCTTACCCTTTCAAATCCCCCCGTTGTCGGCCTGTTGGGGGTTTCTGTGCGGAGTAAGGGTGGGGCCAAGTATGTCTATGTAGTCCATGACATTCATCCCGACATCCTGCTGAGATCTGGACGTATCACTAATGGCCTAGCCATAAACCTATGGAATCAAGTTAACAGTATCATCTTTCGGAACACCGATGCCATAGTCGTCCTCGGTTCTAGGATGGCTCGGCACCTTGCACAACAAAAGAGTGTTCCGTTAGAGAAGATCCATGTGATACCGAACTGGCCAATCAGCCATATTCAGCCTCTGCCCCGGGATAATGCCTTTAGGCTGGCTCATTGGCCCCACTCGCGTTTCACTGTACTCTATGCGGGAAATATGGGGATATCGCATAACCTGGTGTGGTTAATCGACGCAGCTACGCAGCTACCGGATGTTACGTTTGTCTTTGCGGGGGAAGGCCAGAAACTTCCGATGTTGCAAGAATTGGTACAGAGGAAGCATTTAAGTAATATTGTCTTTCTGCCGTATCAGGAAGCCAGAAGTTTCAACGAAATGCTCTGTGCAGCCGATGTGTGTGTGGTTGCTTTGGAGCCGGAGCTCGCTGGCCTAGCGGTGCCCAGCAATACTTATTCCGCCTTGGCTGCGGGTAGGTCGGTGTTGGCTTTGACCTCAGAGGACGATGATGTAGCGGACACCGTTCGGGAATGGCAGTGTGGCTGGGTAGCGAGAGATTCTTCAGAAACAGTCAAGTGTATCCTGGAAGCATCCGAAAACCCGGATACAGTTGAGGAGGCCGGGCGCCGGGCACGCTTGGCCTTTGAGCAGGCCTACTCGCTGGAACAGGGTGTGGCTGCGTATGCGGACTTACTAACTAGTTCCCCCTGAAAAACTCTGAGTCAGAGACTCACATTTCCCGTTTGTTATGCGTTAGTCAGGGGCAAGATCTATTATGGTTGTTGGCCGGGTTCAGGTGGTTACACAGGATTCCTTATCGGTTCACCCACTTAACCGTACCACTCGGGTCAGATTGTAGGTAAATATCGATAATCCGACCCAACAGGTAACCCTGGATTGACCCCTAAACCGACTCCGACCTAAACCGTACTTTCGTTTCAGTAGACTGATCGTAGCTTCGCCGCCGGCACGCCAGCGCTGCAGGCGGCGGAACCAGGGTTGCTGCTCGTGTTGTGTCCGATCAGCCGTCTTTTTCCCCTTCTTGGGGAGACTGACCCTTTGAACTCCTATACTGAGAAGGAACTCTTCATTGCTTTTACTGCTAAAGCCGCGGTCGGTGGCTACAGCCCCGGGTGCCTTACCGAACCTTTGTTGATGGCGGGTTACTGCCGGTTTGAGCAGAGTATCGTCACTTGGGTTACCCTTTAATACCTCATAATCCGTGATAAGCTTGTTCTCACTTTCGGTGAGGAGTACCTTGTAGCCGAATTCAGTGTCAGTATTGTGTTTACCGCGGGGGATCGGCCGTGCTTCCCGGTCAAAGACACTGATCACCCGATCCGGGATGTACTCTTTTTGGGTGGCCATCTCGGACTGTTTAATAAGACGTTCAGCAAGATCAAGATCTTCTCTAAGCTTCACGGCCAGGGGCCTTAACGATTTATCATTCTGGATACGCCAGATCTTATGTTTTACGTTAGTGAGCACCTTGTGACCCTGGACTACTGTCTCGTATACCGTATCAGCGATCTGGCCGGTAATCTTGCGGACCTCGTCTCTGGCCTGACCGGTTCGTTTGCGAAGCACCCTGGTGATCCCGAAGATTTTCTTCTTGATACTGCGGTTACGGTTCCTAAACTTGGTCCGGATCGCTCCGCCGGCGGACTTAAGCTTCCGTACTCGGCGTTCGATGACCCGGTTGGCATCGGCCAGTAGACTGGCATCGGTGGGGTAATGAACATCTGCCGTCACCACCGTGGTATCCAATTGCAGCTTGCGACCGCGAACAAGCTTCCTTTCCCGGGCCTTTTGTATCAGAACGAAGTTCGATTCCGTCAGTGTCTCGGTGCCATATTTGAGCGTCAACTTTACCAGAGTCGTTGGGTGAGGTACTTTAGCATCCAGTGGAATAAAGCAGAATCTTCGCCAACTGATGCTGTCACTGACCTCCTGAACCAACGTTTCATAACCCAACTGGTAGCGTACTTTGAGATACATAAGCCTGATGTAGGTTTCCACAGGGACCGTAGGACGACCAACCTTGGTCGCAAAGCGTTGACGATAGGGCTCCAGGAATCGATCGTCGTTTAACCATCGATCAACCTCGGCCAGTTCCTCAGGCAATGCCAGGATCTCCTGCGGCAATGCACTTTCCCACAGTGATACTTGCCGTTGTTTCAGCCTTAACATCAGGCATCACCGCAGGAATTATGGTTTGTACGTCGAAACAGTTTCATAGGGATTCCCTCCTGTGGGTGGTTTAGGTCTGCTAACCATAAACTTCTCCACAGGACGTCGAATCCCTTCTAATTTCGCTGTTTTACGGCCCTAAATACCCCCGAAAAGCTGTGGACTTTTTCAGGGGGAGCTAACTAGGGTGTGTGGCAAGGAGGTGAAGTGATCTGAGACCTGACGCTAAAGTGTTTGTTGCAGGCCATCGGGGCTTGGTGGGTTCAGCCATCCTGCGACGTTTGGAGAGGGAAGGCTGCCAGCACGTGATCACTCGTCCCAGTAAGGATTTGGACTTGAGAGACCAGGCGGCGGTGGAGGAGTTCTTTGCCACGCAGGACATTGAATACGTGTTTCTGGCAGCGGCAAAAGTGGGTGGGATTGTAGCGAACAGCACCCATCCTGCATCGTTTATCTATGACAATCTGGCCATTGAGACAAATGTCATTCACGCGGCGTATAGGCACAGGGTGGAGAAACTCCTCTTCTTGGGGAGCTCTTGTATCTACCCCAAGCTAGCACCACAGCCTATGACCGAAGCTAGCCTGTTAACGGGGCCTTTGGAGCCGACCAATGAATGGTACGCAGTGGCCAAGATTGCTGGGATCAAGATGTGTCAAGCATACAACAGGCAGTATGGCACCAACTACATCAGCTTAATGCCCACGAACCTGTATGGACCGAACGACAACTTTGATCTAGAGTCTTCACACGTTGTTCCGGCACTGCTCCGAAAGTTCCACGAAGCAAAGGTGGGGAACTTGCCCGTGGTGACCGTGTGGGGCTCGGGGAGCCCTAGGCGCGAGTTCTTGCACGTGGATGACCTGGCCGATGCCTGCATCTATCTGATGAAGAACTACCATGATAGTGAGATCGTCAATGTTGGAGTTGGAAGGGACATCTCGATAGCGGAACTTGCTCTGATGATCAAGGAAGTGGTGGGGTACCAGGGTGACATCTCATTTGACCCCAGTAAGCCAGACGGTGCTCCGCGAAAGCTGTTAGATGTGGGACGGCTTGAGGCGTTGGGATGGACCGCACGGGTTCCGCTTGGCGAGGGGTTGCGAAATACCTATGAGTGGTACGTTCGGGAGTATGCAGATAGAGGCTAGAAGTGCAGACATTGTTGAGGAGACTACAACGTGCGTGTACTAGTTACTGGAGCTAATGGCTTTGTCGGGAAGCATCTATGCCGTTTTCTGCTGGAGAACGGTTTTTCCGTTGCGGGCGCAGTTCGGACTGAGAGCGGGCTTGATCATCTCCCGGACGGGGTAACTGGTGTCATTGTCGGGGAAGTCGGCTCGAATACCGAGTGGGGTGCAGCCTTGACGGGTGTTGATTCCGTGGTTCATCTGGCGGCACGGGTCCACATAATAAAGGAACGGTCCCAGGATCCGCTGGCTGCTTTTAGAGAGGTGAATGTAGAGGGTACTCGGTGCCTGGTGGAAAAAGCGGCAGCTTGTGGCGTCTCTAGATTCGTGTTTCTAAGTTCCGTCGGTGTCAACGGTGAGGAGACCGAAGAACCATTCTCAGAGGAAGACCCGCCTAACCCCCACGACCCTTATTCCCAGTCGAAATGGGAAGCGGAGCAGGATCTCGTGGAACGGGTATCTCGTGCTGGGGAACTCAAGGTGGTGGTTCTTCGTCCACCATTGGTGTATGGACCTAACGGTGTGGGTAACTTGGTGAGACTGCTGGCCTGGGTTGATCGTGGCATTCCTCTGCCCCTTGCAAGCGTTCGAAACCGGCGGAGCTTTGTGTACGTGGGCAATCTTGTACACGCTATTGGTCACTGTCTCGAGCACCCGTCTGCGGCTAATCAGACCTTTCTGGTCAGCGATGGTGAGGATGTGTCCACCCCTGAACTGATAAGAGAACTTGGACAGGCTCTGAACCGCCCGGTACGGTTATTTCCCGTTTCTCCAACCATTTTGAAGGTGGCAGGTCTTGCAACAGGTAGAAGCAAGGACATCCAGCGCCTAGTTGGATCCCTCACAATGAGTACGGAAAAAGTTAGTAGGTTGACTGGTTGGAACCCTCCTTTTGGTTGGAAGGATGGTATACGGGAGACTGCACGATGGTATAGCAGTAGTCGCAGTTGAGACGGTTGATTTGGTATGAAGGTGGTGTTCTCCTTGTACAGAGCGGTTAACCTTCTTGGGGCTTCTGTTCTAGTGTTGATCTCGGCACCGGTATTGTTTGTGCTTTGCTTAGCTATTCGGTTGGAATCGCCTGGGCAGGCAGTCTTTCGGCAGAAACGGGTGGGGCAGGATGAGCGGTACTTCACTCTTTACAAGTTCCGAACAATGCACAATGGGATACCCGATCTGCCGTCTCATCTAGTGTCAGAGGACGACGAGCTATTTACGAAACTCGGTCGTTTTCTGCGTCGGTTCTCGATAGATGAACTGCCCCAGCTGTTCAACATTATCAAGGGAGATATGAACTTCATCGGGCCCCGACCGGCTCTGTACAATCAGGAAGACCTGATCGAGATGCGGAGGGCCGTGGGGGTGAATGGGCTGAAGCCAGGGGTGACGGGCTGGGCCCAGGTAAACGGACGGGACAACATCCCTTTGGAACGGAAGGTGGAACTGGACCGGTACTACTTAGAGAACCGGTCTCTTCTATTAGACCTGCGGATTCTATGGCTGACGCTGGTGAAGTCGCTCGGTGGAGCAGACCTGTATACAGACCATGCATCGATTAAGAGAGAAACAGAAAAGACGGAAGCCCAATAGTGCGGGATGTTGTGTTTCTGTATCAGTTTAGAGGTGGTAATGAATTGTCGTTTTCTCAGTTAGAGAACTTGGTTGGATATTCCGGTGTGCGAGTGCGTGTTGACCGTTTGGCGTTGTGCACGTCTTCCGCTGGAATCGGGCATGGAGTCCGTCACAATTGAGCGCAACGGGGAAAAGGCTGTATTAATTAGGGGCGGGCCTGGTGCCGGGTAGCCCGACACCGGGCTCCCCAGATCAAACTATTGTAATATACCCTTTCTTTTACGCATGGAGTCACCCTCAATCATAATAGTGTAGGAGTCGTGGACGATTCGGTCACAGATGGCGTCTGCAAGTGTCGGCTCACCGATTTTGTGATGCCAGCCGGCAACATCGAATTGGGAGCAGAAGATGGTCGAGGCTTTTTTGTGTCTAGCTTCGACGATCTCGAGGAGATCCCGTGCTTCGCTCTCTTTCAGCGGGAACAGCAGCCACTCGTCCAGAATCAGCAATTTCACTTGCTTGTATTGCTTGATGACCTTACGGTAGGAGCCTTCGCCCCGTGCGATCGCGAACTCGCTTAGCAGGTCTGGCAATCTCACATATTTGACGGAGTAGAAATTACGGCTGGCCGCCATTCCGAAGGCGTTGGAAAGATACGTCTTGCCACTGCCTGTTGCACCGAGAATAACCACATTGTGGTAGTCCTGAATGTAGTTGCAGGTAGCCAGTCTGGTAATCTGTGCCTTGTCAAGTTTTCGGTCGGGGTGGTATTCAATGTCCTCCACGCACGCTACGCTGATGGCGTAATCGGCTTGCTTGATGAGCCGGGCCATGCGGTTGTTCTTGCGTACCGCCCACTCCGCGTCAACGAGCAGGCCCAAACGCTCTTCAAAGGACATGCTATGCAAACCACTGTTTTTCATCTGGTCACGGAATGCCTGCGCCATTACGCTGAGCCGCATTTCATGCAGTTTGGAAATTGTGTTATCGTTTAGCATCAGTTGTTTATGCCCCCCAGGGTATTCCCCCTTTTGTAGTACTCGGCGCCGCGTGTAAAGCCGTACTGAGATGTCTCCGGGGGAGTTTCCTGTGCGGAATTGCTCTCGAGCAGCTTGTCCTGCCCGGATTTAAGGATTGCCTGTACGCTTTTCAGGCTCGGGCGGACAGTGTATGACAGCGCCTTTGCGCAAGCGGTCTCTAAGCGTTTTACGGAATACTTGTCCGCTAGTTTCAACAGAGCCATACAGGATTTGTACCCTTGTTGTTTATGCCCCCCAGGGTATTCTACCTTGTGGGCACCGAGGAAGAAGCGGACAACAACAACGGTGTTTTCCCCGATCTTTTCAGCCCAGTTGATGAACCTTTCTGAGTTCCACGTTACATACTTCTGGTGGTCCGGCGGCATATGTGCCTCAATGGTGCTGTATTGGCCGCTGCGTCCATACAGCCTGGGGTGGGAACTGATCCGGTTGCCGCCAAAGAAGGCTTCAATGACATTCTTAGTGACCCTGACGTCCACCTTTTGCTTGATATATTCATGTGGAACCGAATAATTCTAGGAATCTGCGCTGACGTGGTAGTTGTACTGCACGGTGGCAACTCGCCATGTGGCCAACTCAAAGGGCTTTGGCGGCAGTGGAAGCAGAAACGGTTTTTCCTCTTCAAAAATACTGGCTCTACTACCGTCCTTCTTCTGAAAGGGCTTGTTGTTAAATTTAGTTAGCTTCTGACGCATGGCTCCGTTTAACTCATGCAACGAGAGAAACTGCTGGTTGCGCAGTGCCGCCAGGATCCATGTGGAGATGATGCCTACTGCGCCCTCAACCGTAGCCTTATCACGTGGGGATTTTATCCGGGCAGGGATAACGGCTGTACCATAGTGTTCCGCCAACTCCTGATAGGTCTTGTTAATGGTAATCTCACTTCGTGAGTGCTTTGTAATGCCGGTTTTTAAATTATCCGGGGTAAGAATGCGCGTGACACCGCCGAAGTAGTTGTAGGCATTAACATGCGCGGTGATCCAGCACTCTTGGTTTTGTGACGGAAACGCCGCCACATAGGCGTAACCGCTGTAAGCCAGGACAGCAACAAACACAGGAACATTTATCAACTCACCCGTATCGGTATTTATCATGTGGGCATACTGGCCAGCCCAATCCACCTCCATGATTTCTCCAGGCTTACGGTTAATGTGCATGGTCGCTTTGGTGCTTCTGACGAACTCGCTGTAGTATTTATTGAACTGGGTGGATTTGTACGGAACTTCACCCGCCTCACGGCATTGGTCGCAGTACTCCACCCACAGTAGACCCAGTGTGACGCCGCTCTTGGCCATCTCGCGGTGGACATACTCATAGTCCGGCATCCTGTAAGTGGACTTTGCCTCGCCGGGCGGAAACAGCTTCACGGCAAGCTCTTTGTTGGTCATCTCGTTAGGTAACGGCCAACTTAGCTGACACGCTGCGGCCCGTTGCAAGACATTCGTGACGGTGTTTCTTGAACACCCACAGCTGGCCGCTATGTCCTTTTTTGTTATCCCAAGGCTGTATAGCCTCAGGATTTCTCTGTAATTGGTCATTCACATGACCTCCTATGGATTTATTTGCACTGGATTCCGGCACATAAACCCATTATACAGAGTGTCGATTTCTGTTAGTTAGCAGTGCACAATCTGTGCGGAAGCGATGCCCACTTTCAGCGGTCGACGTGCACAATCTCAACGGTCAAACTGCACAATCTGGCCCGGCATATTCAATTACGTTTAGTTTTGGGTGCTTCTGTTTGAGGGTGGGGATGGCCACCGGGTCGTGCGCCTTGACGGTGGCGCCGAGGTCGACCAGGCGTTTGGCGACCGCCAGAAAGGGGGCGTCCCGGGTGTCGTCGGTGTTCGGCTTAAAGGAGATGCCCAGGATGCCGATAGTGGTGCCCCGGATGACCTTGAGCAGGGACTGGAGTTTATATTGGCGACCTCGGTGATGTCCGCGCCGACGTGCTCGGCGAGTCCGGCGAATTCATTTATAAAGGAGATCTTCATGGCCAGGAAGGCGTTGGCGGCGTACTTGATCAGCTCCGCACTGGTGGCGGTGGTGGTGATGAACACCGGGAGCTTGTTGGTCTGCGGCTCGCGAACGCCTGCCGGATGGGCGAAGGTCTGCTCCAGGATCGGGGTGTACAGCTCGCGCAGGACGTTGGCGGAGAAGGTCTTGTTCGTCCCGACCACGATCCGGTCCGGGTAGAAGGTGTCGTACAGGGCGGAGCCTTCGCGCAGGAATTCGGGGTTCGAGGCTACGTCCAGGCGGGTGTTGATCTGCCGCTCCCGCAGGGCGGCGGTGATGATGGACTCCACACGCCGGGCCGAGCCTAGGGGGACGGTGGATTTGACCACTACGGTAAGGTAGGGCTTTTCGTCCATTCTGCGGCCGATTTCGGCGGCTACGGCTTCGACGTAGGTCAGGTCGGCGTCGCCGTTGGGTTTACAGGGGGTGCAGACAGCGATGAAGACAACGTCGGACTGGGGGTCAAAGCTGTCCCATCCCCCGAAGGAGAGGGGCAGGTGCATGGCGAGCAGCTCTTTAACGCCGGGCTCGTGGATCGGTACGCGCCCGTCGGACAGGCTTTCAATCACCTGGGGGTTCTGGTCGATGCAGTGGACCTCGTGACCGATATAGGCGAGGGCGCGGTGAGTGTTTTCCTGCTGTGGGGTGGGAGGGGCGGCTGCACATTGTTGTATAATGCTGTATATACGCGCTTGGACTGAGCGGTATTCTATGGAAGGGATGTCGGGACATTGAGCATTCTGGTTACCGGGGGTGCCGGTTACATCGGGTGCCACGTGGTGAAGGAGCTTCTGGCACAGGGCAAAGCGGTGGTGGTACTGGACGACCTGAGCAAGGGGCACCGGGAGTCGGTACCGGCCTCGGTTTTGGTGGTCGGAAGCTGTGGGGATCGGGCGGTGGTGCGGCGGCTGGTGCGGGAGCGCGGGGTGGACGCGGTGATGCACTTGGCGGCGAACAGCTTGGTGGGCGAGAGCATGGTGGACCCGGCCAAGTATTGCCGCAGCAATGTGGTGGATGCTGTGGCGCTGCTCGAGGTGTGCCGGGAAGAAGGGGTGCGGCGGTTCGTGTTTTCCTCGACCGCAGCCGTGTACGGGGAGCCGGTGGCGGTGCCGATTGCCGAGGATCATCCGCTGGTGCCGGTAAATGTGTATGGGGCGACCAAGCTGATGTTCGAACAGATGTTGGAGTGGTATGACCGGGCTTATGGGATGCGCTACGTTTCGCTGCGGTACTTCAATGCGGCGGGGGCGGACGAGAGCGGGGAGATCGGGGAGGATCACGACCCGGAGACCCACCTGATTCCGATCGTGCTGCAGGCGGCGTTGGGTAAGCGGGAGCAGGTGACGGTGTTCGGGGATGACTATCCGACACTGGACGGCACCTGTGTGCGGGATTACATCCACGTGACCGATCTGGCGCAGGCGCACATCCTGGCACTGGACGCCTTGGAGAGCGGTGGGGGTTCGGCGGTGTATAACCTGGGGAATGAGCAGGGGCACTCGGTGCGGGAAGTGATCGATGTGGCCCGGCGGGTGACGGGTGTGGATATTCCTTTTGTGGTGGGGCCGAGGCGGGAAGGGGATCCGGCGGTGCTGGTGGCGTCTTCGGCGCGGATTCAGCGGGAGCTGGGCTGGCGGCCGCGGTTTGGGGGGTTGGAGGTTATTGTGGGGAGTGCGTGGTTGTGGGAGGGGCGACGGGGATAATTTCGGGGACACCGCGGTTAATTATTGGGTCGGAACAGGAACTGGCGGAGCAGATTAGCCCGGAACAACTGTCGTGTCTGCACGAGGAACTGAAGAAGGTGCGGACATCGGTGGACGCGTTCCTCAAGGTTTCACCCTGACGTCCTATTTCCATTTCTCCGGGTTGTAGTGCCAGGACAGTCGGCTGGGAACCGGGACGGGTGGAGAGATTCCAACCAAGGCATTCCTAGTTGTGCCGCAAATGTGGCGGCCTCTGCGACCTCCTTGCGGAAGGCGGTACCGCAGGCGAAAAGGACGTGAGCGACCGGAGAGACCGAGTAGATCATGGACAGCTCTTCCTGAAGATAGGGCGCGTTGAGGAGCCAGGCCTCCTTATACGCGCTTGTTCTTCTCCTGGAGGCTGGTTGCACTGTGGTCAGCTCGGCAGCGGACTAGATTCCCTTGGAGCGGCTCTGAAAAAACAGGTCACCTGCATCCGTTCCCAGCCGTCGCCACCCTACCC
>Ga0048257_101314_pt1 | contig 10789 bp, 13 predicted proteins | sample SubbioWold_Dec13_FD_54351 | JGI IMG/M metagenome (GOLD analysis project Ga0048257, IMG submission 54351) | Serpentinite rock and fluid subsurface biosphere microbial communities from McLaughlin Reserve, California, USA - CSWold_Dec13... | ecosystem: Environmental > Terrestrial > Deep subsurface >...
CGAGATTTTATACAGCGTGATAGCTTAACGAAATGAAACTGTTAGCGAAATCAGGCCGAAACCAATTTCGTTACATCCAATGCACCGAACCCCTTGACAAAAATTCAAGGGGAGTGCTATATTTTACATGTTAAATATATGGTCCCTGCTATTCTCGCAGGGACCAGCAGCAAAACGGTGAAACCCTATGTCAAGGGGCTGCCGGGCGATTGAGCGTTTTTTAGGGGTACTAAATTTCCTAGGATAAGTTGAAATGGATGCAATGATCGTAAGAGCGAGCATTTGCAAGGGGAGGATGGCGATTTATTCAAAGGGTCTTTTGGAGGATGAAATTACAAAGGCTTTGATTAGTTGGGAAAAGGATTACATGGGACGGGGTCCCGAGGAAGCCAAAACCGATATTCTTCGCAATATGATTATTGTTACGATGCGGGGGGTTTTATCTCAGGCGGAGAGGATTCTCGCCCGTGAAAAGGAAGGCATGGCCCTAATTAAGAAGTTGCGACTGCAATTGGTTGAGCAGGGACGTGCGGATCTGGAGAAAATACTTATCAGAGTAACCTCTGTCAAAATGGTCAGTTTGCACACCGATATAAGCACCAAGACGGGGGAAAGGGTATTTATATTCGTCATGGAAAGGGATATAGATTTTCTTACCATGTGAAATCAAAGTTGGAAGGCTTTGTAAAGGGTGGGCCGCAATCCGTTAAAAGCAGTCTGACGTCGGTTGGTTTAGAAACAATCGATGTTTTTGTTTTGTTGGACATTGTATACAGGTATATCCGTCAATAATCCAATAAATATTTTATGGTGGGGGGTGTGAATGTGGAATCCCTTGTTGCGGTTATCATGGGCAGCAAGTCGGACTGGACGGTGATGAAGGATGCGTGCCTGGTTTTGGAGGAGTTGTCCGTTCCTTTTGAAAAAAGCATAGTATCCGCCCACCGCACTCCCGACTGGATGTTCAGTTTTGCTGAAAGCGCCCCCAAGAGAGGAATCAGGGTGATTATTGCCGGCGCCGGGGGTTCGGCCCATCTGCCGGGCATGGTTGCAGCCAAAACTCTTTTACCTGTGATCGGTGTGCCGATACCTTCACCATATCTCCAGGGCGTGGATTCTTTGCTGTCCATAGTTCAGATGCCGGCCGGAGTGCCGGTGGCCACCATGGCCATCGGCTCCAGCGGGGCGAAAAACGCCGCCCTCATGGCAGCGCAGATTCTCGCTTTGTATGATGACAATCTCAGTATGCGGCTTAAGGTCCGCCGAAACAATACAGCCCAGCAGGTACTGGAAATCGGGGAGTGGTCCTAATATGTCAGATAAAATAATCCTTCCTGGTTCCACCATCGGCATACTTGGGGGCGGTCAATTGGGGAGGATGACTGCCATTGAGGGCAGGAAAATGGGCTATGATTTTATCTGTCTGGATCCCAGCCCGGGCTGTCCCTGTGGTCAGGTGGCCGACGATCAGATTGTTGCGGCATTGGATGATTTGGATGCGGCGATAAGTTTGGCGGAGAGGTCGGATGTTCTGATATATGAGTTTGAGAATATTGATGCTCAGGTAGTGGCGGAGCTGGAAAAAAAATATTATTTGCCGCAGAAAAGCCGTATTCTGTCAGTTTCCCAAAATCGCATAATGGAAAAGCAGCAGTTGCTGAAGGCCGGCTTTCCGGTGGTTCCGTTTTGTGTGGTCAGAAATTCCGAGGATTTGGAAAAAGGCGCGGCTGAGCTAGGTTACCCCGGTGTGCTGAAAACCGTCAAAAGCGGATACGACGGCAAAGGACAGATTGTAATAAACAGCCCCGGTGAATTGGATAATGCTTCCGCACTGGTGCAATCCGGAACGGCTGAATGGGTTTTGGAAAAGAAGGTGTTGTTCACCCATGAAGTTTCTGTGATTGTGGCTAGAAAACAAACCGGTGAAATGGCGGTTTATCCCGTGGCGGAAAATGTCCATGAAGAGAACATTCTCCGCATAACCGTGGTTCCGGCCCGCATTTCTTCACAGACGGAATCTGCAGCGATAAAGATAGCCAAAGAAGCGGCCCGTTATTTTCAGGTGGTGGGTCTCCTGGCGGTGGAGTTTTTTGTCACGCCGGAGGGACTGCTGATCAATGAGATGGCGCCCCGTCCCCACAATTCCGGTCACTATACTCTGGATGCCTGTTATACCTCCCAGTTTGAACAGCTAATCAGGGCCGTCTGCGGTCTGCCTCTGGGGTCTGTGCAATTAATGACTCCGGCGGTTATGCTCAATATTCTGGGAAGTGACCTGCCCGTTGTGTTGGACAAAATGCTTGATTTTCCCGCAAGTGTGAAGGTTCACCTGTATGGCAAGCGCGGCGGCATGAGTCCGAAACGGAAAATGGGACATTTGTTATTTAAGGTTGACAGTCCGGAAAAAGCAGAGAAAATGATTGAAACAATCAGGGGATAAATTACCGATAACTGGTAACCAAGCAAAGCACCTCTTTCTGATTTTGGTGTGGTTGCCAATTATCTCAGGGAAAGAGTTGTTTTGCTTATTTTTTGTAAAGACATTGTAGTGAAATCGTTAATTTTTTACAGAAAGGTTATGAAAAATGGAAAATATGATTGATCTGGCGTTGGTGAACCTGACCTCGCCGGTGGTGCTTTTTTTTGGTTTGGGCTTATTGATCGTCCTGCTTAAAGCTAAAGTGGAATTTCCAGGCGCTGTCAGTGATTTTATAAGTATTTATCTTTTGACAGCCATCGGTTTCAAAGGAGGCGTGGCAATAGCCGAAGCCGGGCTTAATTCTGTTATTGTCACTGTCTTGGGGTCTATTTTGCTCGGATTGCTTATACCCGTGTATTCTTTTTATCTTCTCCGGCGTCTGGGCGGGTTGAAACCGGATGACGCGGCGGCCATTGCCGGGCACTATGGATCAATCAGCGTGGTTACATTTATGGCGGCCGCTGCGTTTTTGTCCAGCATCCAGGTGGAATATGAGGGTTATATCAACGGCCTGCCCGCCATTATGGAAACACCCGCCATCATCGTGGCGCTGATTTTAGCCACCTTGGCAAAAAATCATGGTTCCAGCGGCTCTTCGCAAAAGGAAATTTCCCTTGGTCAGGTGGCAAAGCAGGTGCTGTTGAGTAAAAGTGTTGTTTTGTTGCTGGGGGCGATGGCGGTGGGCTACATCACAGGCCCGAAGGGAATGGATACGGTGAAATTTTTTTACAAGGATATCTTTATGGGGATGCTAAGCATGTTTATGCTGGAAATGGGAATAATCGCGGCCAGTAAAATCCGGGAACTAAAAAAGTCTGGTATTTTTCTGATGTTTTTTGGAATAATCACACCCGTGTTCAACGCATTGTTGGGGATATTAACCGGAGTTTTCGCCGGACTGAGTGTCGGTGGCACGACCCTGTTGGGGGTACTTGCCGCCAGCAGTTCTTACATAGTAGCCCCTGCCGCTATGCGTGTATCGCTGCCCAAAGCAAACCCGGCCCTGTACCTGGGCGCTTCCGTAGGTGTCACCCTGCCCTTCAACCTGATCTTCGGCATTCCGATTTACTATCATATGGCTATTTACTTTATTAATCTGTTGGAGTAATCTTATCCTTAAAGGGAGGGGGGTTGTCCTGTAATGTTTTTTGATAAAAAACGGATTAGTATAATTGTGGAAGAGGTATACAGGGATGAGGTGGTCAAGTTGCTGGAAGAGTCCGGGGCAAGTGGGTTTACAGTGTATAAGGATATATATGGTAAAGGCAAAAGCGGTGTCAGGGGCAAATGCGGCGGTTTAAGCGAAATTTCCAGCAATATTGAAATTGTAAGCATCACCGGTCCGGAGGTGGCCGATCGATCTCTCCGGGGATTGACCACTTTGATTAATAAAGGCGTTGTCCTGATAGTGCACATGACAGATGTCAAAGTCATCAGGAACGATTATTTCAATTAATCACTGAACTAATCCGCCCTAAGACCCCCGCCTCTGTAGGCGGCGGGTTTCAAAGGGCGGTTAAGTCCAGTATGGACTCGGCTGACATTCAGAGGGGGTTTAATCCCCCTCTGAATGAAGTCTCGTTCAAAGCAGAGTTGTGCCGGGAGGTGGACTGATGTGGCTGAAACATAAACAGCATTTGCGACCGCAGAGGCTCAAATGTTAAATGGTTATGTACTGAAATGCAGCAGATTAACATGAGGAGGTAGACAAATGTCAACAAGCAATTATCAGGTTGTGGCAGGGCCGGAGGGTTACCTGCCCCCGGCGGCGGCATTCATGGGGGTGATGCTGCCCGAAAAGGGAGATGCGTTGGTGGAGGGTAAAATAGTACCAGCAGAAGAGGCCATGCAGAAAATAGCGGAGAAGATCCTGGCCGCAAAAAACCCGGTGTTTTTCCCCGGTCCCCTTCTTCTCTGGAACTGGAAGGAAGGTGTGGCGGAGAAGGCGGCGGCGCTAAAAAAACTGGCGGAATCGGCAGGAGCCAAGATAATCCCCATGCCGGACTACCGCCCGAAATATCCCATGATCAACCCCGCTGTGGAAATAAACCCGAATCACCCTAACTTGACCATCTGGCACAATAAAATAGATGTCTGTCTTTTTATTGGCGTTCACTGCCACTATGCCAATATGGCCCTTAAAATAATCAGGGGCGGCACGGATTGTTACACCATTGCCCTGTGTGCCGAGGCGGGGCACGAGGATGCCATGATTACCCTGCGGGATGCGGGACTGACGGAATTAAACAAGCTTAATGAAATTATCATCGCCATGAAGGAGGGGGGAAAATGATCGAACAGAGGGTTGTGGATCCTGAATATCTTTTTTTCAGTGCGGAGAGGGAAAAAAGATTTATTACCGGAAGTGAGGCTGTCAAAGAAGCTATTAAAAGGGCCAATATAGACATGGCTGTTTCCTATCCCATCACGCCCCAGTCCGAAAGCATGCATCTGGTCGGCGACATATACGCGGAAGGATATATCCCGGAGTACTTCCGGGGCGAAAATGAATTTGCCGTTATGTCGGCGGTGGCCGGCGCCTCTATGGGAGGGGTGCGGATTTTTACCGCCACGGGAGGGCCGGGGACCTTGCGGGCCTTTGAAACATTTCCTACCTGGGCCGGCGCCAGGTTGCCCATTGTGTGCGCTTTTATGACCAGAGGGGTGAACTCTCCTCTAACCATCCAGCCGGACACCATAGAAATGGCCTTTATGCTTGATACCGGTATAATGATGTTCCATGCTGAAAATGCTCAAGATCTGCATGACATGATTCTGAAAGCCTTTATGATTGCCGAAAAAACAGATATACACATTCCTGCGGGTGTCTTTGTGGACGGTTTTTTTGTAACTCACACCAGAGATTATGTGGATATTGCTCCCGAAGACATTAAACTGCCGCCTTATAATCCTTACAGCGCGCCGGTTCCGGTGATGGATATGGAGAATGTTCCGGTGAGACAGATGCGTGATCCTTTTGTGATGAAAAGCAATTTTATAAGTTATGCCGCCCATGCTTCCTGGCAGCAGGAAATACTGGCGGCGGCGGAACGGGCGCGGAAATATATTGACAAATATATGGGCGGTCTGCTGGAGATGGAAAATGAAGGGGCCGATATACTGATAATAGCTTCCGGAACAGCAGTTTCTCAGAGCAGGGAGGCCATTGCCATGGCCCGTCAGGAAGGAATCGACGCAGGGCTTATAAAAATAAAAAGCATCCGGCCCTTTCCGAAAAATGAAATAATGGAAATAACGCGTAAAGCCAAGGCCATCATTGTGCCTGAATTTAACAGGGCGGGCTGGCTGTGCCGCGAGGTGAAATCAACTGTGGCGGATACGACAAAAGTAGTGGGCGGACCAAGGGTGTTTGGCGGGATGACTATGCCCCCCGAATTGATTCTGGCTGAAATAAGGAGGTGTTCAGAATGAGTAAAAGTATGTTCACTATTTCTCCGGGTTTTGAAGAAATAATGCCCGCGGAGTATCGGGAACTGGTGGAACATGGGCCTTTCGGCAAAGAGTTGGGCGTTTCCGATTTGGGAACTTACAAGGAACTGCTTGAAGAACATCCTCTATGCGCCGGTTGCGGGCTGGCCCTTTCCCTGCGGCTGATACTGGCCTCCCTGCCCAATCCGGCTGATACTGTAATAGTGGGTACCACCGGATGTAATTCGCTGGCCTTTCCTCAGGTGGCAGTGCACAATATTCATTCTTTGTTTGGAAATCAGAATGCTGTGGCCTCCGGTCTGAAAAGAGCTTTAAAACTGCGGTTTCCCGACAAAGTCAAAGACGTGGTGGTTGTGGCGGGTGACGGAGCCACCGCCGACATTGGTCTGGATATGGTAATGCATTCATGGTTCCGGAGGGAAAATATCACCACCATAATGCTGGACAATGAAGCCTACGCCAATACGGGCGGCCAGGAGAGCGGCATGTCTATGGAGGGGACAGTACTCAACATGGCGCCCAAAGGGAAAAAATTTCCCAAAATTTCTTTACCCGAGATTGCCAGGGAGACCGGGTGCGACTATGTGGCCGCCACCACGCCCGCCAATCCCAAAAGATTGGAGAGGATGATTCGCCGGGCCGTTTTGGTGGCCAGGGAAACAGGTCCGACCTATGTGCAGATTTTCTGTCCCTGTCCCACCAACTACAAATTCAAGCCTTCAGAGGCCAAAAAAAGAACCCGTGACCGGGAAAAAGACGGGTCTTACCGTATCAGGGAATACATTACGCCTCAGGCGCAGGAGCTGATAAACAGAATTGAGGGGGTAAAGTCTGATGAGTAATAAAATATGCATCAGGATGTCCGGGCTGGGGGGGCAAGGTGTGGTTACCGCCGCCCATATTCTCGGTTCGGCTGCCATACGGGACGGGTATCAAAGTACGGTCAACCCGTTTTTCGGAGCTGAGAAAAGACTGGCGCCGGCTGAAAGTTATGTGCGTATCTCCAGGGAACGCATTCATGAGCGGGGGGAGATACTTTTTCCCAATATCATTATGATTTTTCACCCCCATGTAATAACCCTCGGCAAATGCTACACCATGCCGTTTTTTGACGGGCTGCAGCCGGGAGGGAAGGTGCTTGTCAATGCTGACGCGCCGCTGGCGCTTAGTGAAGAGGAACTGGAGAAGCTGGCCGGGCTGAAAGCCAAGTTGTTTTATATTGCCGCCACCCGGATTGCCGCCGAGGTGGGGGGGACGGAGCTGTCCACCAACATGTCGATGCTGGGCGGGCTGATGGGTATCGCGGATTTGGTTTCATATGATGCGCTGAGGGACTCCATACAGGAAAGATTCAGCGGCGGTAAATTCGTGGCCTCCGGGACTACGGCGGCACTTGACGATGTTCTGAAAAGCAAATATGAAAAAGTTGCCCAGTTGGTGGAAAAAAATGTGGAGGTAATAGAAAAAGCCGCCTCCTCTGTCAAGGAATACGACCTCAATATCAGGCATGAAGGAAGGGGGGGCAGCAACCGTGTATGTATCGGCTAAGGTGACTTATGAAAAATGCAACGGATGCAAATTGTGCATACTTACTTGTCCTGATCCCAATGTGATTAGATTTATGAAGGAAGACAAAAAAGTGGAAGTGGATGAAAACCGCTGCAAAGGTTGTGGCCTGTGCGTCACAGTATGCGCAAAAGAAGCTTTGGCCATAAGCGGCGTTTAAGGTGAGATCATCCATATGTTCGAAGGTGATTCCTTTTTCAAAGGGCGTCGTGCCGTTCTTCTTACGAGACACAGAAAAGAACAGGTTATCAAGACTGTCCTGGAAGAAGCATTGGATTGTGATATAATTGTTGAAGCAGGATTCGATACCGACAGCTTCGGCACATTCACCCGGCAGATAGACAGGCCGGGGAGTCAAATAGACACGGCAAGATTGAAAGCAATAAAAGGGATGGAGTTGACCGGCATAGACATAGGACTTGCCAGTGAGGGGAGTTTTGCCCCCCATCCCTTGATACCTTTTTTGCCTTGGAATTTGGAAATAGTGCTGTTGCTGGATAAAAGGGAAAATTTAGAAATTTTTGGAGAATATGCCGGCAGTGAAACCAACTATTCACATATGCTGATCGCCGGGTTCCCGGAAGCCGAGGATTTCGCCCTCAAAGCGGGGTTTCCGGAACACTGGCTGGTGCTGAGGCCGGATAACGACCGGCACCAGTCTGTGATTAAGGCTATTAACACCTGGGAACATTTGAAAGATGCAGTCAAATGGGGTCTTGGCAAGTCAACGACGGGAAAGGTTTTTTTGGAAACAGACATGCGGGCTCACGCCAATCCCACCAGGATGATCAACATTGGAAAAGCTGCGGAAAATCTGGCAAGAAAAATAAAACAGAAATGTCCACGGTGCGGTACGCCCGGTTTTTCCGTGGTGGAAAGGAAAAGTGGCCTGCCCTGTGAGTGGTGTGAAAGACCCACTGAGGGAATAAAAGCATTGGTTTTTGCCTGCCGCCGGTGTGGGTTTTCCAAAGAAGAAACAACGCCCCGTAACGTCAAGGCACCGGCGGGGCGTTGTCAATACTGCAATCCTTAGTTTCGGCGTGATATTTTTTAATTAAGGAGAAGGTAAAAATGACCATAGAACAGCGGGTGGTTGAGCCGGCCCATCTTTTTTTCGAGGCTGAAAGGGCGCCGGCGTTTATAACGGGCAGCGAGGCGGTGGCGGAAGCCGTTAAAAGGGCCAATGTGGATATGGCCATTGCTTATCCCATCACTCCCCAGAGCGAAAGCATGCACTTGGTGGGGGACCTTTATGCCAAAGGGTATTTAAAAGACTATTACCGGGCCGAGAATGAATTCGCGGTGATGGCCGCCATTCATGGCGCATCCCTTGGGGGCGGGCGGGTCTTTACCGCCACCAGCGGGCCGGGTACATTGCGGGCCATGGAAATGTTTCCGGTGTGGGCCGGTGCCCGTCAGCCCATTGTCTCGGGCTTTATGTGCCGGGGAGTTTCCCTGCCGCCGTCTATACAGCCTGAAAACATAGAAATGTCCATGCTTTTGGATACCGGAATGATTATGTGGCACGCCGAAAACGGCCAGGATTTTTTTGACATGATTTTAAAGGCATACGTAATTGCCGAGCAGCCTGATGTACACCTGCCGGTGGGTATTTTCGTGGACGGCTTCTTTGTAACCCACACAAGAGATCAGGTAATGCTGCCTCCGGCTGATATGCAGTTGCCTCCCTATGACGCCCGCTGTGCTCCGGTCCCTGTGTTTGACAGAGAAACCCCTCCCGTGCGGGCAGTCCGGGATCCGCTGCTTATCAAGAGCAATTTTATCAGCTATGCCGCCAATGCCAGCTGGCACCAGGAAGTGTTGGCGGCAGCGGAGCGGGCCCGCAAGCACATTAATTACTACCTGGGCGGACTGCTGGAGGTCGAAAACCCGGAGGCAAGAGTTTTCATAGCGGCATCCGGCGTGGCGGTTTCACAAAGCCGGGAGGCGTTAAAAATTTTGCATAGCGAAGGCATTGCCGCCGGACTGATAAAAATCAAGTCCATCCGCCCGTTTCCGGCGGAAGAGTTAGCGGCCGCCACCGCCAGCGCCGAGATTGTCATGGTGCCCGAATTTAACGCCGGCGGCTGGCTGGCCCGCGAGATCAAGGCCAGTTTGGATTGCAACAGCAGGGTGGTGGGCGCCCCCAGAGTGTTCGGCGGCATGACCATGCCTGTGGAATTGATAGTTAATGAGACCAGAAACGCCATGAAAAATAAAGGGCTTTTATAAGGGGGGCTGCGCGTGTCCGGAAAAATAATCACACCGGTGAAGGAATTCGCCGATCTTTTACCGCAGGAGTATAAGGACCTGGTGAATGAGGGACCTTTTTTTAAATCCCGGGGAATAGATGATTTGGGCACATACAAAGAGATCATTGAAGAACATCCTCACTGTGCGGGTTGCGGCGTAGCCCTGGGGGTCAGGCTGTCGCTGGCCGCGCTGCCGGCGCCTGAGGACACCATAATTATCGGCACTCCGGGATGTTCCTTTTTTAGCCTGTCACAGGCTGCGGTACACTATTCCAATACCGCCTTCGGTAACCAGAATGCAGTGGCCTCCGGATTGAAAAGAATGCTGCAAATACGTTTTCCCGACCGGCACAAGGATGTGGTTGTGCTGGTGGGGGATGGAGCCATAGCCGATATTGGACTTGATTTAACCCTTCATTCATGGTTCCGCAGGGAAAAAATAGCCACCATTATGGTGGATAACGAAGTGTACGGCAACACCGGCGGTCAGGAAAGCGGCATGAGCAGGCAGGGACAGGTGCTGAATATGGCCCCCAAGGGAAAAAACTTCCCCAAAGCGCCTATTTTTGAATTATCAAAAGTTTCCGGCTGTGTATATGCTGTCCGGGTGACGGTAGCCAGCCCCCGCAAACTGGTGAAGGCGGTGCAAAAAGCCGTTCTTGTCGCCAGGGAAGTAGGGCCGACTTATGTGCAGATATACACTCCCTGCCCTACAAATCTTAAATTCCCCCCCAACCGTACTGTAATGGTGGCCAGAGAAGCTGAAAAAAGCTATTATGCATACGAGGAGTTTGTTTCCGGGGAGGCTATGGATTATTTGAAGGGTCTTGAATTGGACAATAAAAAAGACACCCTGCAGGGCTGATGGAATTCAGAATCCGGGAACCTTTTCGTCAGGTATTTCGTGATAGGCGGTCGAAAAATATAACAGAATATAACTTTTATAAAAGGGTGATTGCGTGAGGAATGGCATGCTGTCTCCGTTTTCGTTTTTTTGGAATTTATCACTGAAAGGCTAAGTGGCGGGTGGTTTACCTTAGCG
>Ga0048257_100226_pt1 | contig 10721 bp, 7 predicted proteins | sample SubbioWold_Dec13_FD_54351 | JGI IMG/M metagenome (GOLD analysis project Ga0048257, IMG submission 54351) | Serpentinite rock and fluid subsurface biosphere microbial communities from McLaughlin Reserve, California, USA - CSWold_Dec13... | ecosystem: Environmental > Terrestrial > Deep subsurface >...
GAGAGATTATATGGAGAACATCAATGAGGAACGGTGGATTTCTCTCAAAGAAGCTTGTAAATATCTCGGAGTTACCCGACAGACAGTCCTGAATTGGATTGATAAAAAGGGGTTGCCTTCTGCAAAAGTCGGAAAGCTATGGAAATTTAAAACTGACGAAATAGATGAATGGGTGCGCAGCGGAGGTGCGAAAGACCGCTGATGCGCTGTTTTTCTGTTTTATGGGGGATATATGCCAGATAACCACTTCACAGAAATCAGAAGTTTTGGTATGTCAAGAATCCGAGCAGTAAACAACAGCTGCGAAGAGATAGTGAGAAAATACCTTTTTCTCGTGGGCTACAATACAGGAAAAATGATAAGCGTTACCCTGGAAAACCGGATATTGTTCTGCCAAAATATAGGGTTATGGTTTTTGTAACGGGTGCTTCTGGCATATGCATGATGGCTGCAAGCAATCAGTACTTCCCCAAAGCAATGCGGAATAATGGATACCTAAACTGCAAGCCAATGTGAACGAGATGAAGCGAACAGAAGATACTTAGAACAATCAGGCTGACGGATCATCACAGTATGGGAATGTGAGCTGAAAAAAGATATATCTCAGCAAACGCTGAGGTAGCAGTATGAAAAAATAACACTCTTTTCAGGAGAAATGATATGCTGAAAACACTGGATTTGTTTGCGGGCGCCGGCGGGCTAAGCTGGGGGTTCGCACAAACAGGTAAATTTCATATAGTTGCGGCGGCTGAGAATAATCCTAATGCTCAGAGAACGTATTTAAGAAATCATGGTGAAGTCCACATGATTCCAAATGTGGTCGGCTGTAACTTCGCTGAATTAAGCACAGAATTCGGCGGCATTGATATCGTCATCGGCGGCCCCCCATGCCAGGGCTTCTCAAACGCCAACAGGCAGAAAAGTTCCGTTGTCTGCATGAATAATTCTTTAGTAAAAGAGTATTTTCGAGCAATCCGTGAAATTAGACCTTTAGCCTTCGTTATGGAAAATGTAAATATGCTTCAATCCGATATCCATAGATTTTACGATACGGCAGATGATCATGAAGAAATTGAACGACTGCGAATAGAGTTAAGGGATGATATCATTGCCTTATCGAAGCATGAAATTCACGGTATAGATACGCTACCCCTTGTTCAGGATCGTGAACAGTTAATCGCAACTATACTCCCTGAGAAGCTATATACATCGCTGCATATTTTGCATAAAAATAAAGGATCTGAAGACAGGCTAAAAAAATACATAGAAAAAAATGATATATCAATAATAAATCAAATTGAAAAATATTTGGCTGATATTCCGGACTCAGTATATATTCAGTACAATGTCGTGCGCTTAAGAGCAATACAAGATTCCCTGTCCCGAGCACAGAACATTTCTTCGTATTCAGAACAGTTATCAGACCTTATTGAGTACCAGGAATCATTATTAACAGCACAGGAGATCTATGATAACGGCATTTTATGTACGTTTGAGCATAAAGCAAACACGCAGCATACGATTGCTCATGTTCGTTGTTACTCCGTCCTTGATTATATAAATGCCGTATTAGGTGATGAATATAAACAAACAGGGACAACAGTAAATGCGCGTTGGTTTGGCGTTCCGCAGGAAAGGCTTCGATACATAAGAATCGGGATTCGTTCAGACATTGCGGGGGATTATGAGATTTCATTACCGAAGGAACCTGCTGAAATACTTTTTATCACAGTAGGAGAGGCGATTTCAGATCTTCAGAATTGTGATGTTTCATACAGCAGAGAAGAACAAGGCATTGATTATTCGGAAACTGATTTGCCTGTTTCGGAGTACGCTCGTTCATTAAGATATACCGGTTTGCTGTATAATCATATAACCACTGAAACAACGCCCGAAGCCTTAAAACGTTTCAAAGCTTTAAATGAGGGTGAGAACTTTCATAAACTTCCGAAAGAGCTTATCGGGTCATATGAGAAACCAGAGCGAACACAAAACACGATTTATTTGAGGTTAGACAGCAAGAAATACTCGGGTACTGTCGTTAATGTGAGGAAATCCATGTGGATTCATCCTAAACTGGATAGAGCAATCACTGTAAGGGAAGCTGCTCGGCTGCAATCTTTTCCGGATGAATTTATTTTTGAAGGCACAAAGGATTCTCAATATCAGCAGGTTGGCAACGCAGTCCCTCCTTTAATGGCAAGAGCTATCGCCAAAAATGTTTTAAAATATTTGCCATTGAGCAGCGAATAAATTTAAAATACGGATAACATTTTTAAAATGGTATCCGTATTTTTTATATATTTTAGATTTAGCATTGACAGAATGCGTTATTTTGCAATAGAATATTTTTACATTGGAGAGGAGTGGACAAAATGGGTACGCAGGAAACAAAGCGCGAGAAATTCGTTAGAATTGTTGAGGCTCGCACAAATAAAATCATTGATATGATTCACCTGCTTGGAAACTGCTCCAACGCCTCGGCTTACGAGTATACATCTGAAGATATTGATAAAATTTTCTCTGCGATAGAAAATGAGCTTAAAGAGGCTCGCAAAAAATTTAACAAAATTCAGAGCAAAAAAAGTACCCGTTTTACGCTTGAATAGGAGGTAGTGCGATGAGATGGTCGTTTCCATCGAATAATAAAGGTGATATTAACGGCATCGGCAACTCGGGTGTCGAAACTTTTCAGGGGACTCCCCTAAGATCGCTTGCCCGCGAAATATGCCAAAACTCCCTTGATGCAGCACTTGAAGGTAAAACTGTGGAAGTACAGTTTATGCCCTTTGCCCTTAATATCGGTGACTTCCCTGATGCGGAATCACTTGAAGAAGCGTTCAGGGCGTCTTTAGATTTTTGGAGCGTCCAGTCAGTAAAGAAAGCCACTGACTTTTTTGAGCGTGCGATTAAGATGATGGAATCTGGAAGCATTCCGTTCCTCAGAATAAGTGACTTTAATACTACAGGGCTGAAGGGTTCAAAAAGCGAATACAATACTCCCTGGTGCAATTTAACCAAATCATCAGGAGCATCAGATAAAGCAGGAACAGCAGGCGGGTCATTCGGTATAGGCAAATTTGCCCCTTTTGCCTGTTCGGAATTTCGAACGGTTTTTTATAGTACGCTGGACATAGAAAACGTTACAGCTTTTCAGGGCATATCGAGAATAACAAGTTTCCGCCGAGATGTCGATATTACGGTAGGCGTCGGTTACTACGGAGCAGAAAATAACCAGCCCGTGTATTCGCAACTTAACCTCGATCCTCACTTCAGGCGTGATAAGAAGCAGACCGGAACAGATATCTTTATAGCTGGGTTTCGTTTTCATTCAACAGATTGGAAGGACAGCATTATCACTTCCGTGCTTGATGGATTTTTATATGCTGTCTATACCGGCAAACTTGTGGTAAGAGTCTCCGATGTAGTAATAGATAAAGAGACGCTTCCTGCGCTGATTGCAGAATACCAGACTTCACTTGCAGAAAATGCGGATAAATATTATACCGTTTTGACTTCTGACGATACCGTTTGGTATGAGGTGGACTTCAAAAATCATGGATTTGTGCGCTTAGGCCTTATCATTCAATCAGATAAGCATCAGGTTGAGATGCATCGAAGAGTTGCAATGATAAGAAAGACCGGGATGAAAATTATGGATCGCGGCAATATTTCCGGCATTATTCCTTTTGCTGGAGTAATGCTTATTGAAGGCGAAAAGATTAATGACTTCCTGCGCAACCTCGAAAATCCTCAGCATACAAAATGGGAACCTGAGCGCATAGAGCCGAAGAGTCAAGTCCCGTTTGCACGTGCGTACATTAAGGAATTAGTTGACTACATAAAGGATTGCCTTGAAAAATTAAAGCGTGAAAATGACGTTGACGAAATCGATCCTGATGTGGGTGAATATCTTCCTGACGAAAGTGACATAGACTCCGGTGAAGATACTCACGAAACCGAGGCGCTTGCCGACACCATTAAAGCGATTGAGGTGACCATTCCGCCGCGCAGTAACGCTAAGGCGAGGGTGTTCACTGATGGAGATGAAACCACTACAGATGATGAACATGGAAATATCGTCGAAGAAGATACCGATTCGGGTGCCGGACACGAGGATGGCGACGATAGTTCCGGCGGCTCCGGAGGCGGATCATCTGAAGGGGATGGGCACGGCGAAAATCCAAAAGAGCGCCACAAATCGCTTGTAGGCATCGCTGCCTCAAAGATCAGGGTCGTCTGCCTAAACAAAGATGCCGGTGAATATTCCATAACATTTGTGCCTGCTTCTTCTGCAGAAAACGGGCGGTTTGATTTATTCCTTTCTGCAGAATCTCAGGATTATAATGCACCGATAATCTCAGCAACAGGCATGGGACAGCCGCCGTTAACCGTAAATGAGAACCGTATTTCAGGGTTGTCTTTTACTGCCAATACTCCCGTCCGCCTAAAGGTTACTATTGATTATCATGATTACTGCTCTATGGAGGTAAAAGCATATGGAAATAAGGCCTAAGCTTTATCCATATCCAGTTCTGTCATACTATTCTGATGATTATGTGGATAGTAATTTTGATACAGGGATTAACCCGGTAAGGGATGGCCATAATATCCGCTTGGACTTCCTTGCGGAAGTAAATAATTCGGGAATATCAGATTTACTGTCTACCGGGAAAGCGAAAATTGTCTATCACCTTGAATGCGCGCAGACAGGATATCGGGTAGCCGTATCAACGGAAAAGAATGAGCTCTCATACGGCATCATGGATAAAATGATCAGCGGCAGACTGCAGGTCTGTCCGTTCATTGTGGCTGAAACTGAGATTTTGGAATATGTAAATCCCAATTTTCACGAGGACTACCGCGGCTTTAAGTTTGCTATCGAAAAAGGCTGCGTAATGGCTGTTGGAAAACAGGTAAACATCAATATTGATAAGGATGTAAGCGACTTATCAAATACCCCGTCTGTTTTCAGCATAACTAAAAATGACGATGAACTGGCATTGGGCATGGTTGTTGACTTTAACTATAAAAAAATAGTCATCAAATTGCCTGAACAGGAGTTTTTGAACTTCAAAAGCCTAACAAGCCAGCCGCTGATTCAATCAGTTCTTAATTCTTTAGTTGTAATACCTGCACTAACATATGTGCTCGAAGAGGTTTCAAAAAGAGACCCCGCCGAAAGATATGAATATAGTTCATACGCTTGGTATCGGGCTGTAAAAAAGTCATTGGCGAGTAAATTCAGCTGCGACGTCGAAAGTGAGAAGTTTTCGGAGCGCAATATGCTTGAAACTGCACAGAAATTAATAAATGTCCCTCTTTCAGATGCCCTGCAGACGCTATCGAGCGGATACGGAAATACGAGCGAGGAGGAAGATGAATGAAACTTACTTTCTTAGAAGATGACAGCTTGTTTGCTCTAAAAAGCAATCTAAACAAGCTATATACCAAGTTTGCTTCGCCCGATGCGGAATGGATTACCGAGTATTTTGGCCGTTCTCCTTTCATTGAAACCAAGTATTCTGTTGGCGATTTCTCCCTCGACATGTCTCAGGATAAGCCTTTCTTGACTGAGTTTGAAAATGTGCAGCGAGTTTACAACAGTTTTAGTTTTCTGTCAGGTTCCCAGGCCTCGGACGAACGGCTTTGGGCGGCCTTGTGCATGAACCATTTTTTGAAATATACACAATATAGATGGAGTATTATAGAAAAATGCACTGTTGAAAATGTTAGGGGTCATTTCTTTTTTGGTCAATCCGCAAGACGTTCTCTGACAAGAAATGCTATTGCACGTTTATGGTGGATAGGACGCTTGACGCATGATCCGTCTCGTAAAGATCCTTATGAACTTACTCGTTTCGTATGTGAAAATGCTGACTATATCCTGCACATCCTTGAACGAAATACATCAAACAGCCCCATGATTACAAAGGCATTTTTATCTGCACTTATAACAGCCAGAGAGGAAGGATGCCTCATCAATACTGATACTGTCGGGGAATTATCAAAATATCTTAATCTCCTCGGCGGTACATATATTTTGGACTGTCTGCCGGAATCAAAAATTCTTGATAAAATACTTGAGAAAGCAAGAAGCAAGAAGGCTTCTTAGCCGAAGGAAATTGGCGCCTGATGTCAGAGTCAATCTTTACTCTTTACAGTGATGAAAGGTTCGAGAAAATACTGTATTACCTTAGAGAGCGAGGCTTTACCACTCTTGGCGCTTTAGTGCGCTTTGATTTCGATGAATTGCTGTTTGTGCCTGGAGTTTCTGAAGCCCTGATCTTAGAAGCTAAGCAGCTTTTTTCTCTCTGCAGCGCCCCCACTTCAACTGCCGAAGAAACCTCAAGCACTATAGAACCCGTTTGTGGAGATGCGTTCGCATCCGTTGAAAATGCCCATGTCGGTGATGCTGATACGTATACTGATGATAACGAATGCCCGCCGCAGCAAGCTGTTGAAGTAAAAGATGCCTTAATAACCGACGTCTATTTCGATGTGCCTCGAAGTACACCCTTCATACTAAAATGCACTGCTGACGGAAAATCGCTCATGAGCCAGCTTACAGAAGCAGCTTTTGATAACGCTGCAAATTTGAAAGGACTTGGCATCGCTTCGGCTGAGAATCTCAGAAAAATATATATTGATTTTATTAGTTCTCCTTCATTAACGGAAAACAACCTCATTAATGACGAAGCAATGTATTTTTCAAATTCGATAGATCGTCTTCCGCTATCTGTAAGAGCGCGGAACTGTTTGATGCGCTCTGGAATCACTTCACTCGAGGAGCTATTGTCTTTGGGTGAGGAGGATTTAATGCGTATTAGAAACATGGGAGCGAAAACCTTCCATGAGATTCTGGCTTTCCGGGAAACAGTATCTTTGCCGGAAACAGATTCATCCAAGCTGTACTATCTTGAAAACATAGATTCTGAAAATAGGCCGATTCCGATTTCCTTGCTTCATAACATTGGGATATCTGAACAGGGGCTTGATTTATTCCTGAGATGCAATCTATTTACTGTCGGTGACCTTTGTGACCGGGGGTTGACTCCGCAGGAATATTCTTTCGCTCGTAAGATTAACAGCTATTTTTCTATTCCGGTAACTCAGCATTTTACTGACGCTGTTGAGGCGCTCAAAGACAGTGCAAAGATAAGTATATCCAAACGCTGCGTTGGAGCAACTTTGGAGGAAATCGGAAAGGAATTACAAGTAACTCGTGAAAGGGTGCGGCAAATCCTTGCTAAAACGTGCCGTAAGCTTACTGGCGTTGCAGAATTAGCTGCAGGCGTTCTGCTTTCATCAGACAAGACCGCCTTTTCATTTTCAGATCTCATTAATCTTTTCCGCTCTGAAGAGTCCGCCATGTACTGCAAACTTGTTTTGCAGAAGTCTGAATATGTACGTTACATAAAGTTTTCCGACAGTTTCATAAAGGCTGATGTCTGGGATGCTGATCTCGAAGAAAGGCTCAAAGAATATACAGATGAAATCATCGGTGAAGGCATTAATTTTTACGACAATCTCGAATTAATAGAGTCCGAGCTTAAAAAGCATAACCTGGATTATTTCGACGCTACAGATATTATGAATTTTCTTATACATAACAAATATCGTTTCTACGGCGACTATGTCACGAAGGGCACTCAGCCATATGCGATTGTCTGCTGCGATGCTGTTCGCAAATTCTTCAGGTTTGATATTAAACTGGATTCTGATGAAGATAATCAGGATATGCGCTTGCTTAGGCAGATTATAGTCAAACACTATCACGGAGTACCTTTGCCTCCTAACAACAGGGCATTAACCGCCGGAATGACCCGTAATCCATCTAAATTAATTCTCTCCGGCCGCGGGCGATATTGTCCCATTGAGAAAGTTATATACAGCGTCTCTTTGTTTGAAGAGCTTCACAGTTTTATTACCAACAGCCCCCAGACCTCGTTTTATTACGCTGAATTGTTTTCTCATTTCCAAGGACGTTTTCTGGCAGAGACGAATATTGATAACCCTAATTTTATGCACGGAATGCTTAAATGCCTGTATCCAAATGAGTTTGCTTATGAAAGAGACTTATTGTCTAAAGTCGGTGAGCTCAGGCAGGACATAGATGATCGATTGAGTCAGCTTCTTCTTGAAAATGGTCGTTCTATGACCAAAGCAGAAATTAAGCAATCAATTCCCGGCATAAATGATTTTGTCATCGCTTTCTCCGTAATGAGACTGCAAGAGGTTATTCAGTGGGATTATAATGAATTTAATCACATAGATAATATAAAAATAACTCCAGAGGAAAGAGCAATGCTGTTTGATGCGATAAAGACTCAAACCGAATTACATAACGGTTACTCGAGCGATACCCTGTTATTCACGGCAGCAAAAGACATCTGTAAAGAATTCCTCTCAAGAAACAATATAGCTAATCCGCATAATTTGTACTATGTAGCATCGTGTCTCTTTGAAAGTAATTACCGATTCAAAAGACCACATATTCTCTCTAAGGAATTCCCTGTGCAGGAAATATCAGCAACCAATATTGCACAGGTTCTGCTCCATTGTGAAACCGATTTAAACTACGAAAAGTACAACCGTCTTGCCGCCGATCTCGGATGGGCTGGAGGCACAGTATATGCTATCTTCTCCGAATTAGAAAAAGATTTTATCCGAGTCTCAGAAAATGATTATGTACGAAAGACTTATTTCGGCGTTTCGCAATCTCTGATCAATTCAATTTCAGATATATTGCAGGGACTTGTCAGTAAATCGGGGTATTTTGCTTTCAGTAGCATATTTGATTATGAATCGTTCCCAAAGTGTTCATACAAATGGAATGGCTTCCTTTTGGAGTCTCTAATCAACGAATACGATACAGGCTTTCGTATCATATCACCACAGATTCGAGATCGGCGTTATCAGAGAGGCATAATCGTCGCTAACGATAGTCCTTTTAATACATTCGAAGATTTGGTCATAGAAAACCTTTTATCTGACGGCATTTCAACTCTTTCTGAAACCGAGTTGTTGAAATATCTAAAAATGCGAGGGCTGATCATAACAAGTGCAATCCCGCAGGAGTTATATGAATGTCCGAAAATGCCGTTCAAACTTCTTCAACCGTGATATGATGGATTAAACAGCCATGTTCATTCGTACAGTCACCGTCAGGGGCGTACGTCACATGCACATCGTACATACCTATCGCCAGGGATACAAGACCAAACACCTTACCATTGTTACCCTGGGCCGTTATGATCAGAACCGGTTTGAGGAGGTACAAGCCCTTCTTCGGAACTGGCAACGGCTTAAGCGATCACAGGTAGTAGTTGATGAAGTGAATGGTGTAGACGCCCCGGTTCCGGGCGGAGGATGCCCGCCAAGTGTGGTCTGGAAATATGGTCGACGTAACCGGTCTTGAAGGAGGGCGTGGCAATGGGAAGAGCCAAGGAATACCGGCAACGCCTAAAGTACCAGGTGGCCTCTACCCGCAAGAAGACCCTCGAGAGCCTGCTCGCGGTTCGTTTCACCGAAGAACTAGGAATGAGTGAGACCGAAGCCCGTCTCCTGGGGCACCGGGTGAGCAAGTGGATCCTTACCCAGCCCGGTGTACGTGGCCCCAACCAGATCAAGTTCGCGGCCATCGCCGGACAGGAGTCCTTTTCCCGCCGACACCGGATGCCAAAAACCATTCGTTTGACGCTATACGACACAGAGGATCTGGATCTCGAGCTCGAGTTCGGATTGGCCACAATGCAAATGGGCCGTACCCTTCGCCTCATCGAAGAAGCCCACCGCCAGGACGCCCTCTTGGGTGCCAAGCAGTTGACCCTGCTGTGCAATATCACGCCCACATCTCTCCGGCAACGTCTGCAAAAGGTGCGCGAAGCAGGGATCTGGGCTCCCGTGGCGGGGCTTTCCCGTGTCGCACGCGAACGGGGTGGGCAACTGCGTTCCACCTGGCTCCTGAGCAGATACCTGGCGGGGGAAAATCTTACCGACCTTAGAATAACGGCAGCCATTTCCAGGGATCGTTTACGTGATCTATTTGCCCGTTTCAGCTATACGGCACGCCTTGTGTTGGCCGGAGATTTTCAGCCGCAGGAACCGGAAGAAACGGCGTGGGCATCTCTTGTACAGGCTACCCCACCTGAACGGTTAGCTCCTTTGCTTGATGAGCCTGGTATTGGTTCGACCACCAACGACTGGTCCGCTTTTCGAACAGGGCTGGAACAGGATTTTGCCCTCTCCCCAGTTAAGCTCAGGGCCATCAGGGAGATCGTCGAAGAGCTTATGGCCACCCTGTCCGCCTCACGTCCGGACACAGACGTGGTGTACTGGGCGGTGGCTAGTACCGAGCCCGCCGGCAAGCCCCTGGAAGCCTGCCGACTCGTACCGATCACTCTGACCTTGTACGACCCTCGAGACATCCCGCCACCTGAGGTCGACCGGGATTTAAACCGGGTGAGCGGTGTTAAGTTGGAGAAGGTTGTCCGCTACGCCACCCAGGCCAAGCGGGGCGGCGCCTACCTTACCTACGCCGACCTGAGCTACCTCCTAGGCATTCACCCTGAGGCCATCGCGCGGCTGGTGAAGGCTAATCCAAAGGTCGTGGTGCCCTTGCGGGGGGCCGAATGCGACATCGGACGCGGGGTTACCCACCGGAAAAAGATCGTCCAGCTGTACATGGAGATGCACACCGAAACCGAGATCGTCTCCCG
>Ga0048257_100926_pt1 | contig 10513 bp, 9 predicted proteins | sample SubbioWold_Dec13_FD_54351 | JGI IMG/M metagenome (GOLD analysis project Ga0048257, IMG submission 54351) | Serpentinite rock and fluid subsurface biosphere microbial communities from McLaughlin Reserve, California, USA - CSWold_Dec13... | ecosystem: Environmental > Terrestrial > Deep subsurface >...
TCCTAGAAAAGTCCGCTATTGATTAGGTTACACAAGTGTTTTTAATATTCCAAGATTTTTATAACATTAGATTTTACGAATGTTTTTTAGCTACAATGCTCAATCCTTATTAGTCTAGTAAAGCTCTTTATTCAGAGAAGATGCGGTAAAGACATAGTCCCCAAAAAAGAATCATCTGAAATTGAAGGTATAATTGACATTTTTCTTTTGCTTGGATAACAGCATATTCAAACCTACTGGGACAATATGAAGCATTATCAAAAAGCAATTTTTTCGTTCTTTCGTCCACACCAGAATCTGTCGGTTTAAAAACATATGGTGACTATATAATAGCTGTTCCTAGAAAGAACTCAAAGATTGAAAATAGTTGTTACCTTGTGAAAGTAGAAGATGTCATTATTACAGAAGAAAGGATTAAATTTAACATAAAATAATGAAAATGGCATTTGGGAAACGTCTTTATATATGGCCCTGTTAAAGAAAAAGGGGAGCCATCAGAAGACGCACCCAAAAGTACAACATAAACATTAGCGGGTTGGTTGGCGGTAAATAATACTGGATTGGAGAGTGGTTATAATGCTAGAAATAAAACCAGGTATTCATTCAAACTTATCTTTTTCAGTAATAGATGAGGAAGAAGGAGCAATAATTAAATTATTTTCAAAATTATGGTTAGTTACTTTTTTTCGAAAGACTACATTCAAAAATAGCAATTATACAGTTGCATTTGGGAAACCATCAAGTGAACTAAAAAAAATATTTCATTTTGAAAGAGAAGTACTAATACTATTTAACCCTTACCTTAAGTATGATACAAGGTGCCTTGATTTTGTAGATAAGATAATGTCTGATTTTCATAATAGACTTGATAAATTGTGTATAATTATTGTTAGCAAAGACCTTCAGATAAACTCACAAATACAAAGAATGGCTTTACAAGAACCTGAGTCTAGGATAATAATTCCGTTTAATTATACAGAACTTCGACTTGCAAAAGATACTAATATAATTATAAATCGCTTTAAAGATTATTTTCATAATCGTGACTTATATGCATTTGAATCACCCTTAAAGAGTGACACATATTTTTTTGGACGGTTGCAATTAATTCAACATTTGTATGATAGATATAAAACAGGAGAGAATTCAGGTTTATTCGGTCTTCGAAAAATTGGAAAAACCTCTGTTCTTTATGCATTAATGAGGCATTTAAATTTGCGCGATGAACCGTCTATATTTTTTGACTGCCAAGAGCCCTCATTCCATCAGAGAAGATGGTTTGAGGTACTGCAGTTTATAATTATTAATATGGTTGAGAAGTTTGCGATAAAATCAACCAAAATAATTGCATTATCAAAGGTTTATGATGAAAAAGACGCTTCAAGATATTTTGAAGAAGATATTAAGAGTATTTATGTAATTTTAAAGAAGAAAAGAATTCTCATCTTATTTGATGAAATTGAAAACATTACCTTTGATATTTCTCCTTCAGAGCATTGGAAAAGTGATAAAGATTTTATTTTCTTTTGGCAAACGTTACGTTCCATATTTCAAAAAAATAGAGACAATTTTTCCTTTATTGTTGCAGGAGTAAATCCAAAGCTATTTGAGACTGCTACAATACAAGGCTTAGATAATCCAATATATAGGATAGTTTCTCCTTCATATTTAAATCTATTTAATATTAGTCAAGTACGTGAGATGGTCACGTCAATCGGTTATTACATGGGACTTGAATTTGATGAGGAAATTTTTACTTACTTAACAGAGGACTATGGTGGTCACCCCTTTTTAGTAAGACATATATGTAGCTGTCTACATAAATCTTTACCTAAAAATCGCCCAGTTCAGGTTACAAAATTTAAATATAAAGTTGAGAAAAATAACTTAGATAATTCAATAAAGGATTATATTGAGTTGATATTAAACGTTCTTAAAAATTGGTATCCAGATGAATATGAATTACTACAGTACCTTGCAATAGGAGATATTGATACATTTCAGGAATTTGCTCAGATTTCACACAGTTTTATTGAGCACCTTGAAGGTTATGGCTTAGTTACTCAAGAGCAGAATACTTTTCATTTTAGAATTAAATCAGTAGAAAAATATTTAGTAGAGGTAGCAGAAGTAAATAAAAAATTTGAGAATAAAAAAGATAAGTGGAAAGAAATAACAGTACGGCGCAATTTATTCGAAACAGATTTAAGGGACTTGGTTAGGCTTAAGTTAAAATTAACTTATGGACCAATTGAAGCGAGAAAGAAGTTCTTGGATGTAATTAGTCCGACCAGCAGGAAAGAAAAACTTTCCCAATTGAGCTTGGATAAAATATTTGAAAACAAAAGTGAAAAGTACTTAGAAGATTTAAGAAAAGTTGTTTCCCGTAATTGGCAAGACTTCTGCAAAATATTTGGAGATAAGAGCGATTTTGAACAATATATGAGATATGTTAATAGTTCGCGAATTGATGCGCATGCAGAGGATATTGACAAACATCAAATGGCTTTGTTATTAATAGCATTAGATTGGCTTCATGAAAAGGTTAAATTATACATTTAATAGCAAATTGACTATGGCTCGCAAAACTATCTCCTGATAATGCTTTTACTATATTCCAGCCAATGCAGAACCCGCTCACTAACCAATGATTGCAGGTCTGCTAAAGAAATTTTACACGATAATAACCTTACCTTCATTCTAATTTATACGCTTATTCTAGAACAAAATTATTGTTACAGAATAATAAAACTAGAAACGAGGTGGTAACTATGAAACCCTTTGGGCAAAAGGAGTTGCCTAAAAAGCTGCAAGAATCATTTCTGACGGGGTTGAAAAGAGGAACTGCTCAAGTATATAGCAAGAAGCAATGTATTGTCGTTGATGCTGTCCTGAGTATTTCGTTTCTGTAGAGCAACTTTCTCGGAAAACGAGAGCACGTGTCTCGGCAAATTAGAGCAGGGGTCGCGGAACATAGAGCAATCAATCTGAAGAGCCCCTCTGGGTAGCTACTAGAATCACCGCTCAGTCTGGTGTGGCTGCGCCCCAAAAGGGTAACATTTTGCCCTCTCCATGTAAAGGCTTCCCCCTTTGGGGTGGCCTGCGGCCAGCCTTGACATGGAGCCTCTGGCAAACTGTTTCGTCAGCCAGGGCAGCCACCTTTACGACCTCGCTACGTTACTTCCCTAACTTCGGGTTGTTTGTGGCTCTAATCTTAACACTGTGGCACATCCCCAGAAAACAATACAGTAATCCTCAAACTGCCCTGGCAAATCATGAAGGGTGGTCAATTTAACCGAGACAGATGCTCTGAATCAGCGTGATACCTGCTCTACTGAAACGAAATATTCAGTCCTTCCTAATGAGGTGATAGAGGAAGCAGATAAAGAGTTAATGAGTAAAAAAATAGCTAATAAAAAGGTAAAGCACTGAACTGCTTTTTAAGCAGCTCAGTGCCTTTTTAGTTTCTTCTGCGTAGGAATACCTTTTTATGCTAGGTTGGGAGTACTATTGGTAGGAAAATGGAAATGATTGGCGAAATAGTACAATATTCGCACATTAGCCAGTATGACCCACGAAAGATGGATGCCTATTAATGGCAATTGAATGGCAACCAGCCTGGTCTTCTGAAGTTACGATAGAGAGTGAGATTACCCTTAGGATTGAACAAGTTCCACGATGCCCTCGAGGATATGCTCATTAAAAGCGTAACGCTCTTGGCTGACTGTCTTCGCTATTTCAACTTTTGCTGTGGGCTGCGAGGGATATCAACGTTAATGATAGCTGTAAAGACTATGATGAGTTCACTGACGGATAAGGTAAAAAATACCTATTTTTGCTTTTGCAAGATAAGGGAAGAGGTGAAGTCAATGGAAGGATGCTTAGCAATAATTCTAATTGCTGTTGTCATAGTACTATTTATTAACTATCCTCTACCAGCAATGGTGGTAACAGCAGCAATAATAGCTGTAATTAGTTTTATAAGCGCAAACAGGGAAGCTGACGAAGAAGATAAGGTAAGACTGAAAAAAGAATCATTCGAGAGAGCACATCAGAAATATAGCGATTTTAAGTCAAAGATTACAATACCTGATAATGCATCGAAAGTTAATTATAAAAAAGGAAATGCTACCATTCTTAATACTAAAGTATTTATGTGGATTGAAGATAATGATTTATGCTTTTTTCCAACGAAGTCTCCAAGTTCTGATACTGCTAGCGACATTAAAAAAATCATTTTATACAAAATTCCTATTAGTAAGATAGAATATTATGCGACTAGCGGCGATGTTGTATATGAAAATAAAATTACTGGTGGTGGTGGTGGTAGTTCTTTTGAAGGAGCATTAGTAGGTGGTGCTATTGCAGGTGGTGCAGGTGCAATAATTGGTAGTCGAAATAAAATTGACCCTATTAGTTCTGAATTAATAACACATGATAGTAGGGAAACTTTTCTTAAATACTTTGATGACAATAACCTTAAGCACTCTATGGTTTTTGATTTTAAAGACTATGAGAAATTTAATGAATTGATACCTCAGAAGGCATTTACTATAGTAAATACAATTAAAACAAACGATATTATAGATAGTGTTTTGAATGAAAGCACGGGTTCGAATATATTAGACCAAATTAGGGAACTTGCCAAGCTAAAAGATGAGGGCATATTAACTGAGGAAGAATTTTCTAATAAGAAGAAAGAATTGCTAGCTAGAATAAGTTAAAAACATGAAGTTACACCTTATGCAGAGATGCACGTTAAGGTTATGCTTAATGGAACAAAATATTCATGAAAAGCAACTATATTGATAAATTGAATGAGAATAAGGAGGAAGATTCGTTATGGGGAAGTTATATAAAGAAGAATTTAAATCTGTTGATGAACTTATATTGAAATTACAGAAGCATCGTCATTGGCGCAAAATAGACAAGGAAATTGCAAGAGATATATTTAACCAATTATATAAGAACAGTAAATACATACCTGAAATTGCTGAATTAGAAATTGATGATATGGAGCGAATAAGGGAATTTTTGATTGTTTCAGAAGAATATGGGTTAGTCAAAAATAACTTTACTAAGCTTGCACAATCAGAAGTTGATTTAGGTCTTTTATCAATGTTTGCAGTTACGTTGGAAAGGCTAGGGGCATCAATTTCAAAAGGATATCCTTATAGACATTTAAGCGATGATAAATTAAAAAGTTTAATGGGCATGGCTGAGTTATCATATCAATCTTCTATCCTGTGTGACAAGTATTTATTACCGTCATATTATGGGGTAATCTTCTGTAGCTGCGTATTTCTTGATTTAGATAGAGCAATAACTTGGAAGGCTCAATTTAATAACGCCGTGAAAAGTTTAAATAGTATCGACGATTCACTCCTTAATTATTACCAACATTCGATTAAGCAGGACAAAGGCTCTATTAATGAAATTAATATCATGATTGACGAAAAAATAAATAGGTTGAAGGCACAGTTAAAGTAGTTTTTGAGTGAATCATATCAGCCATGACTCGGAGAAGATAATTTTTTGCTTCAACTTTTCTAGTCAATCGCATTGTGAATGGTTATTTTGTAATATTTACCTATTTAAAAAGCACATGACCTTTTATTATCCTATGATAGAATTCTGCCAGGCTATGAAGGGCGCAACACGCCAGTTAGCCAATATTTATTTGCCTTTTTTAGAAGTGCTTTTAGAGAATTAATTCCCAATGATATACAGTTTCAGAAATGCTTTGACCGTTTTGAATATCTCTATTCATTAATACACTCTGATTTATCAGAGAAAGATGGAGAAGGTATTTGGGGCCCTATAGGCGCTTTTGGATGGCGGAACAGACGTAGCGAACGCTCAGTAATTATTGCAGTCAATAAAGAGCTTGAAAATATGAAAGAGAATTGGCCGCCTGTAATGGGAGGACTTTTTGATGGCTCATATGAGCGAGCAAAAACTATAATTGATGGCTTTAACGAATCAATCTCTGATATGCGTTGGTTAAGAAACTAATAACTTGCTGTAGGGGAAGCCTATTGTTTGCCGACTCCTTAGCCCATTACACAGAGTTATTTCAGGAAGTCCCTGGCGAAACAAAGAATAAGAAATGGCACAGGTTCTTTATGAAACATCAGGGGAAAATGACGGTCTTTTGGAAAGTGTTAGAGGGAGAAGATAATCGGAGAGTGTTGAGTTGATGCTTGATTGTGTTCTGCAACCAGCGTTTAGGGAGTGGAGATAGCGCAAACACGGTAAAAGTCATGGCCCTTTATCCTCGGTAATTTATATTTAATGATAAATAGATAGCGAGGGAAAAGAAATGAAACCAGTGCTAGCAGCAATGTGTGGAACAAGTCTTTACTCAATAAGGGAACTTGCCAAAGAAGAATATACAACCCTAACAAATGCCTTTTATCAATTAAATAAATTTGCTGAGAGTCAACAATTATATCAAATGGTCAAATTGAATTATGATGCTATACAAGAAGCTCTAATTAAGTATTGTGTGCAATACTGTCAAAATTCAGTTATGGATTGGCCAAGAATAGAACATATGTTTCTCGATGTGAACAGGCTGATACTTAACTTTCTTTCAATTTTTCGCACTTTTTTGGACCATTCTGAGGCAAGCATTAAGAAAGGCCATGGAAAAGATTCTAACCAATTTCGCCAGTTTAAAGATGTGTGTACCGAGTTTTATGATAATGATTTTTCATATAGATTTATTTACAAGCTTAGGAATTATGCTCAACATTGCGGAATGCCAGTTGGTAACTTAGAGGTAAGTTCAAAACTAATTGAGCCTGACAGAAAGGAAACCCAACATAGCTTAAAAGTTTTCTTTAATAAAGAAGAACTATTGGACAGGTATGATTCATGGGGAAAACAACTTACGTTAGATATTAAGAAGCTTTCAGATAATATCGAGATTACCGTTCATATTAATTGTGTTATGAAATTCATTGAAATCATCAACTCCCAAATAAAAGAAAACGTTTTTACAGATTTGAAAATTGGTATAAGTTTCATTCAACGTCTACTTCAGGAAACTGAAGTTTTTAACGGTGACCCATGTATTGCTTGTGTTAAAACAGATAATGAAGATGAAAACAAAACAAATGTTAAGCTTGAATGGTTTCCTTTACATCATATTGAAATGTTAAACCGTGTTTATACAACACATAAATATACGAACTTCTTTCTTGAAGGGAGTTTATAACGTTGAGCAATGAAAGATTTACTCATGACTTATTTATATTTAAAGAGAATCTTACAATAATGCATTTTGATGATATTTGTGCCCGAGGATTTAAGTATTATCATGAATTAATATCAGCAGATTTTATTTCTATGCTACCAGTTAGAAAACACCTATTTATCAGACTTTTATATCACGCAGAAACTACGAGCAGCGCTATTTTTCTGTTGATAAACAAGGGATTGCTGTTACAGTCTTTGTCATTATGTAGGGTAAGATTAGAACAAGTAATAGTTACATCATACTTAATTCATGAAGTCGTTGAGGTAGCTTTGGCACCATTTGTTTATCATATGAAAATTAAACAGTATAGAGATGCCAAAATGGTGAATGAAGACCCAGTGTTAAGTAGTTTTTTTGATAAAAATATTGACTTTATCAGAACGGAGGCTGCTGAGGCACAACGTACCATGAACCCTAGCTTTGAAAAAGCTTCAGAAGCTTTCTGTCGAAAATGGACTAACTTAGATTTATTGTCAATGGCAAAAAAACGTGACCGTCTTACAAAAGATGCCGATGCGATATCTAAAAAACCGTTGGAGTTAGTTTACAAGAGTTTGTATCCTTTACTTAGTAGTTTTGTTCATTGTGATATGGCTTCTGTATCACAGGATTTTTTAAAGATATTTTCTTTTGACAATGAAAAACCAGGTGTCCTAATGCCTGACCCTAGTTGGGCAGTGATAATAGCAGGTTACTGTTGCTTATTCGATATTATACAGATTCACGAAACGCTAGCATATGTTGATAAAGGTAGCTTTGATTATTACAAGGAACTTGAAAATGAAAGGATATCAGTTTCCAAAGAAGCTAATTTATAACTATGACAAGGGAAAGCCCATCAGTGGTCGCTTGGTAAGCCATTATAGGGAGTCTTTCCTGTTCATACAAAGAATAAGAATGGCATTGAGATTCAGTTCTTTCTGAGGTGAACCTTTTATGAATACAGAAACTGTATAGCTTTTATTTCAAATTTAAAGACCTTTGTTGGCTTTATAGTGTTGACGGTGGTAACTTGCTTTGGTCTATATAGGTTTGCAAAGCTCAAAAAGATGAGAGAACAATTTGACACATACATAACATTAAGATATCTTCTAAAACTCCTTTTAGGTTTACTCATAAAAGAACACAAATTATATGATAAAATTGTTAAGTATATTTCCTATGAAGAAAACAGGGAAATATTTGAAATTTATGCTTCAGAGCTTGATGAAGATTATAACTTACTTAATGAATGTGAAAGTATTCAGCCGAAAATATTAAATTCTTTTGCTGATAAAAAACAGGCAGAAATAGCAGAAGAGCTAGTAGAGTTGATAAAACAATCATTAACAGAGCAAAAAAAAATGGCAAAAAAAATTAGAGATATTAATGATAGTCATGACTTGATAAAAGCTATTTTCAGTCGAATGTTTTCAGTAGATTATTTAATAAATAGAGTAAACATTACTCTAGCGCAGGTAGAGTTTAAAATAGACACTGCAGAGCTTGGGAAAAAGCAAATAGAATGCTTATCAAGTTTGATTAAGGTCAAAACCTAAGTAAAGTTTTACTAGTAGTACCACTTGAAGAGGTATATTAAGTCTCAGTTTGGGACGTAAGAACGGCTTATATATCTATAAGTGCGAGAATGGTAGCCGCCTATATGTCGGCCAGGGGAAGCCCACCAATGGTTGACCCGCAAGCCATAACAGCGGTTCATAAGGAGGCTGACAATGAACCTTACAGAAATTCTTAAAATAAGAGGATTTGACTCTTGCAGTACGACAAAACTGCTAAGGCATAAAGATAATAAAACACACGATTTAAAAATGCTTTATGAGTCAGGAATGATACAAACTTATCAAAGCGTTCAGAGCAAAGATATCTTTCGCGATTGTGATTATGTTATGTCCTTCTTGGGAACGGAAGCCTCGAAAGCGAAGTTTATTGGCCTTTACAGGATAACTGGTATAACAAAAGTCGCAAATTTTCAAGTGCCGAGAGATTTCCCTTATCCTGACTTCTTTAAACCAGAAGACTTCTATTATGAAATGGAAGAACTCGATAATTTAGACGACCTGAAAGACAGGATGATAATTGACTGGGGCAATAGTGCAATACAATGGCAGCAGTGGCTGAAAAGCAATGACAAAGAAGTGGTGGAGATATTACCCAAAGGTTACTTTGAGAAGTTTCCAGGCTTCTTAGACTTTACATTATCATTCAATGAGCTAAAGAAGGTTATCGATAATCCAGATGCGAATCGAGAGTGGCATAGAATGCTTGGGTCGGTTGCAGGCGTGTATCTTATCCTTGATACAGAAGAAGGCCTGCAGTATATTGGTTCGGCGTCAGGGGAGAGGGGAATATTGGGTCGGTGGGAGCAGTATGCAAAGTCCCAGCATGGCCATAACAAGTTGTTAGTTGATTTACTGGCGGAGCATCCTGAACGGCATAAATCGTTTAAATTCACAATACTTCAAACATTGCCAAGGACATTGACCAAGAAAGAAGTTATCGCACATGAAGTAAAGTATAAGAACAAGCTGGGGACAAGAGCATTTGGACTAAATGGTAACTAAGTGATATGGCTATAAGTATTATCTCATTAAATCTTAAAAACACACAAGGGGGAGCTATGGAAGCAAGGCAGATATTAAATAACTTTTTATTTATTTTACTAGTAACTACATTTGTTGGTTTATTTTTTCTATTTATGAAAAAGGGTTTCGAGAATTTTTTTAATGCAATTGAATTTTTATCAGATTTTATTAGTCTAAGAATAGAAAAGTTTGCGAAAAAAACTTAATGGTTTATTTGTTTTAAAGTTTTTATTCTTTTTATGCCTGCCATTTATGCTAGTTACAATAATATTAGACTTAATTTGGTTTATTGTTCCTTTATTAATCTTTATGTCATTAGCAAATGTTATAAAAAATACAGACCCAAATTTTTTATTTCGGTTGGTTGATTATATAGATACAAAAACCAAGGAAAATTATTATTTGAATAGATTAATTTTAATAATGGACCAGGGGAGTAGCATTATCTATCTAACCGTCGCAATTTTACTAACCTACCTTTTTATTGGGTACCTATCCTGGCCAGCTCCCTTGTACTACCTGATAACTCTCGTAATCCCAATGTATTTGAATCTCTGGATTTACTTTACATACAAGCTAAAGGTAAGAGTAGATGCTCATACAGTAAATATAAGAAGATTAATTTCATATTCAATTTTAACAATATTTATTGTTTCCGAAAATTATG
>Ga0048257_100707_pt1 | contig 10370 bp, 4 predicted proteins | sample SubbioWold_Dec13_FD_54351 | JGI IMG/M metagenome (GOLD analysis project Ga0048257, IMG submission 54351) | Serpentinite rock and fluid subsurface biosphere microbial communities from McLaughlin Reserve, California, USA - CSWold_Dec13... | ecosystem: Environmental > Terrestrial > Deep subsurface >...
GGTTGAAATGCCGAACAGTGTTTATTTGGTCAGTAGATGCAGCCATGAGGCGTTCCTCCTTAAGGGCATCATACATCCGTTAGTTGCCTAGAGCAAGTATTGTTACCAAAGTAATTGACATAGGCAACTAACGTTGCTTCTGAGTGGGGGTTGAAAAGCCAAGTGAGGTGACCTGATTCACGGGTTCAAAAGGGTAAGGGTGCTTCCCTTACCGTAGTCATAAGCTTGAAACAAAGCCCCGTCATCCCGAAGGAGAACGGCTTTGAGATTCTATTGCACTTCGAGAAGCTTCCGGACTATCCGGGCGTTAGATACCGCGTTGCCGCCGAAGTGGTTGTTGAAGGCGACGCATTCCTGTCAACAGTATAATCTGAAAGCCGGACTCTCAGAGAATGATTCCGGGTTGTGTCGAGGAAGTGGTATACACGTAGATGCTGAAACGGTACATTTGAGTAAGGGAATTGTAGGTAAAGAAAGAAATGGGGAGTGAAGGTAAACATAGTCTAGCAGGGAAGAGAGAAAAGTATGTAGAATTGTTTGGGAATCTGGGAGTATGTTGTCAGATACATAATTGTTAGCATCATAAGAAAAGCGAATACGGATTAAGCGGATCCGCAACTTCGGCCTCCATGACCCCCACACCGTCGAGCGGTAGTCCGTGTGTGCGACTGTTCTTCGATTTTAACCAGAGAATGGTGGTTTGGATATGAAAATAGTTATCCAAAGATTTAAGAATATTGAGTCAGTTGAGTTGTTGATTGATGGCATTTCTTTGCTTGTCGGTGGTAATAACGCGGGCAAGAGTTCTGTGCTACAGGCGATTCAATTTGGAGCGTCAGTTGCGCAGACATCGGCAATTCAGGGTGGTACTTGGAGTGCGGACCGTCTTTCCACTTCGATTGGGCAGAGTGATTTAGTCTACTCACCGATCAAAGATGTTCTGTCTTTAGCTCGAAACGGGTCACTAAGAGAGCCGCGAGCTGAAGCAATGAGAATTATTTACAAGGACAATGACCAGGAGACACAAGTAACTGTCCGCAAAGGCAGGAACAAAAACATTCTGTTGGAACTAATTGGCCGCACGTTAGGAGAAAGGCTACAGTCTATTCACTCCCCATATTGCGCTTTGGTCACCGGGCTTGCAGGAATTCCCTCGGAAGAGAAGTTCGAAACGAACATCATCGTGCGAAAGGCCGCGGCTAAGGGTGATTCGAATAGTGTATTTCGAAATATCCTTTTCCAGTTGAAAGGTGACGAACAAAAATGGGAACGATTCCAAAGTCAGATAGGCAGGATATTTCCCGGGTATGCTCTTAACGTAACGTTTGATCCGGAAAGGGATGAAACAATCAATTGTACGGTAACAAAGTCTGGTGGCATATATCCCATCGACACCTGTGGAACAGGTGTACTCCAAGCTATGCAGATATTTTCGTACATTAATCTCTTTGAACCAAAGGTGCTTCTCTTAGATGAGCCCGATAGCCATTTACACCCAAATAATCAAAAGCAATTGGCGCGCGAGTTGATAGAGGCTTCACATAATGGACTAAGCATTATCATATCGACCCACAGCAAGCATCTGGTTGAGGCGCTTATCGATGACTCAAATCTGGTTTGGTTGCGAAACGGAATAAAGGAGCCTGATGTAGAAGATTACGAACTGAAAGCGCTCATGGAGATCGGTGCGCTAAACGTCGGTGAGCGGATCGGGAATCCGGACTATATCTTTCTAACCGAGGACAAAAATCATAGAATTCTTGAGATAGTATTGAAATCAAACGGCTACGATTTGGAGCACTGTGAGGTAATTTCCTATTCAGGATGTACCCAAATTGGAACGGCCGTCGCGCTTATTAATCAACTTAGAAAATCAAGTCCCGATGCAAAGTACGCAATCCATCGCGACAGAGACTTTTTGAATGATGATTTTCTGGAAGGATTCGAAAAGCGATTTGCCATAATGGACGTACGGGTATTCATTCCGGATGGTAATGATCTTGAATCCTATTTTGCCAAATCAGAACATATCGTTCATTCTTGTGCCGTGACCGACGAAACAGCTTTAGAAATTGTTCAGGCGGCATTTAATGCCCGGAAAGACAAGCTTTGCGCGAGGTATGTGAACACGCGAATAGAGAATATAAAAAAGGCAGGCGGCCAAGTCAATGCTGGAGATATTACTGTTGAATGCCTTAACATTATGACTGGCCCGGAGAGCATGGCGGTTTGCGGGAAAATACTAATGAAGGGCATACGAGACGAAATGCGCCAGAGGGGGATTCCCGATGGTTTAATGTCCAATTCGAATGCGCTGAAATCTGAGCGGCTACAGGCATTGTGGCAGGATCACGAGCATGAGCAATAGTGATTTAGTGCGTGCTAGTCGTGACGGAGATCAGTTTCACTACTTATGGGCAGCTCGCCGTTGCCTACGGTTGTTGTCATCGGCATCAGATTTGGTGGCGATTTCAATTGAGGGCGCCTCAACAGCTGAAAATGGACCGGACGAGGCGCTAGATGCCGGTGACGTGCTCATTGACGTTGGCGAGTACTATGGGAGTGAGGCTGTTGAGAAGGCGAAGCTCATTCGATACATTCAATTAAAACACTCGACGCGAAACGCAAGCCTTCCTTGGACCGTGAGTGGTTTGAAAAAGACACTTCTTGGGTTCGCGGAAAGATATGTCGCTCTTCAGCGTTCTCGAGGAGTAGCCACCCTTGGCGACAGGTTGGAATTCTGCTTCGTGTCCAATCGCCCCATTAGTTCAGACCTCCTTGAAGTTGTCAATGACGTTGCTACTGAAAAGATACCTCGACATCCTAAAGAACTGAAGCAGCTTGAGGAATATACAGGTCTAAGTGGGGCGTCCCTCTCCAGTTTCTTGAGACTCTTACGTATTGAGGGCGGACACGAAGGGTATTGGGATCAGAGGAATATCCTTACTCAAGACATAAGCGGTTACCTTCCCGATGCTGATGCTGATGCGCCTATCCAACTCAAGGAACTCGTTACACGAAAAGCACTCTCCGAAAGTGCAGAAAACCAGACGATTACAAAGGTCGATGTACTTCGGGCGCTTAAGACTGATGAAAGCAGGCTATTCCCCGCACCCTCCTTAATTCAGGTTGCGGATGACATTGTTACACGTCGACAGGAAGCCGGCCTAATAAAGCAGATTGCCAATGCAGATCGGTCTGTGATTGTCCATGCTGCTGGCGGGGTAGGCAAATCCGTCTTCTCAACCCGCATAGAATCTAGATTGCCTGTGGGATCGGTCTGTATTGTATATGATTGCTTTGGCAACGGACAGTATCGAAGTGCAAGTGCTTATCGACACCGACACAAGGATGCTTTGGTCCAGATTGCTAACGAACTGGCGGGCAAAGGCCTCTGCCACCCGTTGATCCCTACTGTCAATGCCGAACCAGCATCATATGTAAAGGCATTCCTCTACCGGTTGAGGCAGAGTATTGGGTTACTTAGAGCCAATTGCCCTGATGCTCTCCTTTGTATCGTTATCGATGCTGCAGACAACGCTCAAATGGCGGCTGAAGAGATCGGGGAGTCTCGTTCTTTTGCACGCGACCTTATACGCGAGGAGATGCCTGATGGCGTTAGGCTTGTAATGCTGTGCAGAACGCATCGGCAGGTTCTGCTTAATCCACCACCTCACGTACTTAGCCTTAAACTGGAGTCCTTCAGACGAACAGAGACGGCTGCACATCTCCGTCGATTCTTTCCCGATGCGACAGAGCAGGATATTGATGAGTTCCATAGGCTGAGTTCGCATAATCCCCGTGTTCAGGCCACAGCCCTTTCCCGTGAAGCCGAATTGCCCGAAATTCTTCGAGCGTTGGGACCGAATCCGAAGACTGTCGAAGATACAATAGCCAGCTTGCTCGAAGACGTGGTTGCCGAACTACGCGATAAGGCGGGACCGATGGAGAGCCCAAAAATTGACCTTCTCTGTGCGGGGCTGGCTGCTCTAAAGCCGCTGATTCCAATTCCAGTTCTTGCTTCAATTTCGGGAGTCGAAGAATCAGCGGTTCACAGTTTCGCGGTTGATCTTGGTCGACCTCTAATCGTTATCGGCAATACCATCCAATTTTTTGATGAACCTGCAGAAACCTGGTTTAGGGATCGCTTTAGGCCAAAGACAACCCAACTCGCATCTTTCATCGCCATCCTAAAGCCACTTGCAGCAACCAGCGCATATGTTGCATCGGTTCTTCCACAATTGATGTTGGAAGCTGGAGAATTTGCAGAACTAGTAGATCTGGCCTTGTCGTCGGAAAGCCTCCCCGCTAGTAGCCCTGTCGAGAAGCGAGATATTGCACTGCAGCGACTGCAGTTCGCTTTGAAAGCTAGCTTACGGGCGAAACGGTATTCAGATGCTACTAAGATAGCACTAAGAGCCGGCGGCGAAACGGCTGGAGGCGAGCGCCAACAGAAGCTGCTTCAGGCGAACACCGATTTGGCATCAGTGTTTATGGACGCTGATCGTATCCAGGAGATCGTTTCGCGGAGAACATTCGGCGGTGGCTGGATGGGTTCTCATCACGTCTACGAAGCCGGGCTTATGTCAGGCCGAACTGAGTTGAGTGGCGACGCTCGCAGCAGGCTTAGAATGGCCCACGAATGGCTAAGGAACTGGAGCCATCTTTCTGATGAACAACGAGACCGTGAACGCATTTTGGATAATGACATAGCCGAATTTGCCATGGCTCACTTGAACCTCCACGGGGCAGGCGACTGCGTTAGCTTGCTGAAGAGCTGGAAGCTGCGGGAGGTTACCTTCCGAGCAGGGCGTATATTGGCGAGACGGCTGGTTGATCACGGTCGATATGATGATCTAAACCAATTAGCTTTTGCAGCCGGAAACAATCTGTGTCTTGTTCTCGCCATTGCTCGGGAACTACGCGATGTGTACAAAAACCCGCCAAAAGAGGTTACAGAACGGGCTCTCCGTATACTTCTTAATCCACGTGTCAAACTCAACTCAGACTACTGGGATAGTCGAGAGACAGTTCTTGGAGCTGTTACAGCACTGGTAGAATCTGGCCTAAGTTACTTTGCGCACGACGAGTTGTCTGAGCTTCTTGCGCGTTACCTACCTGATTCCCCTCCTCGTGGGCTAGCATCCCGCTATAGCGATTCAAGATTCCCGCTTCTTCGTGCGTACACACTTCAAGCGACCCTATCTGGCCGTACGCTTGATTTGATCGACTTAGCATACCCCGAGTTACGTAAGCAGTTAGAAAATACACACAGCCATTACACAGGCGGTGAGGTGCAAGGATTCAAGAGGGATGTTGGTGCCCTCCTTCCTTGGCATCAATTGTGGGCAAGAGTATTGCTCGGACAGGTACAGAGTAGTGACCTGAGTGCTGCGATTGCTGACGCAAAGTCCACTTCCTCAAAGGCAGTCAGCTATGGAGAAGAGTCTAATACATCTGATGAAATTGCACGCCTGTGGCTAGGTGCTTTGGTGCAGGCAAAGGATATAGACGTAAGTCTTATAAAGGACTTCAACTCTTGGGTTGATTCTTTGAAGCGACCACTCTTCACGACAACCCTATCTTACCTTGCTAGGTTATGCGCCCGACGAAGCGGCATGGAGCAGTATGCCATGGAGTATGCAAGCCGGTCATTTGCTCTCACGAGGGACGAAAGAACTGACGCCGACGTAAAGGCCGATGCCTATGTTGACCTTGCCAGGGCGGTTCTGTTCAGCCGGCCAGAGTCTGAAGCCTACTTCAATGAAGCCGTCGAGGTAGCTAGCAAGATCGGCGACGAAAACTTGGATCGATGGACAGCGATGCTGGACTTAGCTGATCGAGCGGCCGACCCTGGAAAGCCCGCTCCCGAGATTGCTTATAGGCTTGCGCGTTGTGCAGAGTTAACCTACGACTACGTTGTTCGAGACGAACACTTTAATTGGGACACTACCGTACGATCCATCGCAGGATTGTGTCCTTCGTCATCTATTACCATCCTCAGTCGTTGGCGCGATCGAGATTTCGGATGGGCCGAAAGACTCCTACCGATAGCGATGCATTGTCTTGTAGAACGCCACAGTATTGATCCTATTGCAGCACTCTCTCTTCTCGGCTTTCGGGCTCAATGGGACGAAACACGACTTCTGAGGAGTGCACTGGATGCGTGCTCATCGAAAACGGAGAAGCAAACCGTCTTGGACCTCGTCGATCGCTATATGCGCTTGGATGGACAGAATTCAAAGGCCTGGCGAGAACTACAAGACGTAGTGGGTTTGCACGGGTTAAGCCGACCCGATATTGATGAACTAATTGGCTTTAGTGAACGACAAGAGCAATATTATCACTTAAGTAGTCGCGGTTACAGTAGTAGTACGGATGATAAGGATGAACAGGACTGGGACACTATCTTTTCCGACTTCGATCTAACCTCGGCGAACGATGTCTCGCTGGCATATCGCTCCTTCAGGAATCTTGGTCCGCCATACTATAGCGAGAGATTCTTCAAAGGAGCCTGCAATCGCGTCAGTGTTGGAAAAGAGGCGGAGTTCATTAAAGCCGTATCAGATACAGTGGAATTTGACTTATACCACTTCCGTGTCTTTCTTGAGCAGTTCCCGGACGCATGGCGAACACGACTAGCGGCCAAATCTGCGCTTGCCAACGCCGTAAGGAGCTTTTGTCGACGCTACTGCATGGAGATTACCAAGAACCGGTACTACGAGGCACTCCCTCTCAGTACTGCTTGTGAGTTGTCAGGAATCACCGAGGCTGAAACAATCGATACTGTTCTTTCAGCGATCGGAGAGGCAACCGAAGTTGCAGGATCACAACGACTTTTCACACTTGTAGGCCTCCTTGCTTCGAAACTGTCGAACGACGAAGCACTCAAGGTACTGTCTTTTGGCCTAGACTTGCTGGAAAGCATCTTGGAAGAGGACGATGGCGATGGTCCGTGGTCACAGACCCTGGCTCCCCCCGCAGACATTAACGCTGCAATCGCAGGATATGTTTGGGCTGGCCTCGCCGCTCCAAAAGCAAGCCTGAGATGGGAGGCGGCACACTCTGTTCGTGCAATATGTACACTAGATCGCACAGGAGTCCTCGATCATCTGATCAATCTTGCGAAAGCAGGAAAAGGTGGTCCATTTGTTGATGCGCGGCTCCATTTTTACCAACTGCATGCCGTCCAATGGTTGCTAATTGCATTGGCACGAACAGCAAAGGAAACACCTAAGAGCCTGTTGCCTTACAGCGATTTCTTTATCAGTTTCACACTAAAAGATGAGTCGCACGTGCTAATACGTGGTATGGCAGCGAACGCCGTCCTGACTTTGTGCGATAGTGGCTATGTTTCGATTGAAGCCGATGTTTACGAACGGCTGCAGACTATAAATGAATCTGAATTTCCAACAGAATACTCGAAGAGTTATGATCGCATTGCCTCCAAGGAAGAACAAGAGGAGCCGGATCAAATCGAAGAGTTCAGTTTTGGGTATGACATGGGTCCCTACTGGTTCGAAAGCCTTGGTAGGTGCTTCGCCATGTCTCAAATTCAGATTGAACGTGAGGGCGCGCGTGTGATCATCGATGAATGGGGGTTTTCCGGCTTTGATCACTGGCAGAGAGACGAACGACATCGTCGTAAGATCTTTAGAGATGGCGAGACCCATCATTCTTCCGGATCATACCCCCGTACCGATGACCTTCGCTTTTACCTTTCCTATCATGCGATGATGATTGTTGCTGGCAGGCTCCTTACCAGCGCTCCATTACACCAAGACCCAGACGATCCCGAGGATAAGTTCCAGGACTGGCTGTCTCGGCACGCTCTGTCGCGAGTTGACGGAAATTGGCTTGCAGACCGACGAGACCCGGCACCGCTTGATTGGCCGAATTGGAAAGATGAGAAGCAAGAGGACGAATGGCGATGGTCCGTATCACGGGGATATTTTGAAGACATTCTCGGATTGCCAGGTAACAGACTGAACCTTTGGGGTCACTGGACTTCTGTGGCTGGTAGCCGGGAAGAGACTATTCGCGTTAGTAGCGCTCTTGTCTCATCCGAACGGTCTTATGCATTGCTCCGGGCGTTGCAGACGGCTGGCAACCCACACGACTATCGTATTCCAGACGCCGACGACGATCTGCAAATAAGCTCGGAAGGATTTGATCTCCTAGGCTGGGTGGTGGACGGTTGTAGTGATGGCGGGATCGATGAGTCTGATCCTTGGGCCGGCGGTATTCACTATCCGCCAATAGTGCCGGCAACGTTAGTTCTGGATCTTATGAACATAGAGTGTGATTCCGAAAACCGCATATGGAGACTGAGAGACAGTGGCTCAGAGCGTATTGTACTATGGTCACAGATATGGGGCTGCTATGAGGAGAGAGACCATGAATCGGAGACCGAGAGAGGGAGACGGCTTCAAACGGAATTACCGTTCGTCGTAGATTTTCTCAAGGCAGTAGAAATGGACCTTATTGTTAAAGTTGAAATCAGACGCGAATTGCGTCGGTCTCGCTATGAAAGGAGAGATGATTATGACGTCGGGTACCTCCCCCCATACTTCAGACTCTTCATCGTCAAGTCTGACGGTCAAATCATTGCGATCTGACGCAATTCTGCAGTTGGGCAGGAAGATCGTAGACGAACTTGGACTTGATAGGTCAGTTGATACGCTTGGCCGGTGGATGGCACACTACATTGCGGAGCTAATTCAGAGCGCTGAAGCGACCGAGGGGGCTGACCGTTCCGAGAAGCTGTCTCGGTGTGCAAATGCGATTCTGGATCTTTGGAAGCATCGTCACGTACTGCCAAACGGTAAACGACCATTTGAAGAATTCGAACCGATCCTGCAAACGCTTGAGACCCTAGACCCAAACAGTGATACTCCACGATACTTCCGATCTGCGAGAACTGCAGCTGCTGAGAACGACTGTGACACCGAGACAAGGCAATGGCTTGATCTTGCAGATAGAATAGATTATTCAGCGAGGATTCTGATAAGGTACTGTCTGGGCTGTGCTGTAGATAAAGCAGCGAGTAGGCTAAACGAATGGATCGAGCTTGCTGACGAATTTGCTTCGGACGAAGAGATTGACGTGCTACTGGTGCGCATCATCAATGGTGAGCATGAGCTATTGAACTCTCCATTGCCAAATGAGTTAGCACGTAAGGAGATCGAGGATCGCATAGGGCGATTAGAGGCTTTCTTGCTGGCCGTGAATGCACTCTCTTCCGAGTTGCACGCAAGGTTGGAGGAGCTTAAAGAAGACTCTGGGAGTTAGTTCTGCTTCACCCCGTTCGGTCAATGATGGCGTAACAGTCTGAGTTTAGGTACAGAATTCCACACAAAAGCCTCTGAGCTCAGGGACTCTCTGTTCCGCGGCAAATTGAATTGCCTTGATTGCAGAACTGCAGTCTACTAGTGTTTCATTATACAAATCTTTCACCTAACAATAGTGTTAAGATCCAAAAATGATTTAGTTCTTGGGCCATTGACAGAGGCGGGGCTGGTCCACGCAGACGAAGCCGAGGCTTAGGTCACGCAGGACCGCTCCTGTTTCCGGCACCAACCAGTTTGCATTGCGGAATTCCACCTGGATTTCTAGCTCCGGCAGCCACTCCCTGAATCTCTTCAGATACTCCACGTTCTCTCCGGTGTTATGGAATGAATACGGAAACTGGGCCAGAACACAGGCCAGCTTATCATTGGCCAGCAGTGGGTCGAGGGCTCTCCGGAAGGCGGCGAATGTTTCCGGCGTGGCTTCTTCCCTTTGGTGTGTCATCTGTTGGTGGGCCTTGACCGCAAATAGGAACCCGGGGGGTGTCCTGGTCTGCATCTGGTGGAGCTGCCTCGGTTCGGGCATGCGATAGTAGGTGAAGTTCAACTCGGTAAAGGAGAACTCTTCAGCGTAGCAGGCCAGCATGTCCTGGTTCTTGGTGCCGGGTGGGTAAACCGGGCCGATCCAGTCTTTGTAGCTGTAGCCTGCGTATTTCGGAGCAATCCGGACACCCATTTCGGTTTAATCCGGACAGGCATTTCGGATGAATCCGGACACCTGTTTCGGTCGAAAGCGGACACTTTTTGGTGCTGACCGAAATGAGTGTCCGGAATAAACCGAAACAGGACACCGGAAAAGGGTTGGCGAACAAGCGACGCTGGATAAACCCGGGCAGATGCTCTACCATCAATTCAAAACAGTAGGGATGGTGGAGGCACAGATGCCGCGAAAGGGATTGTCCATGCGTAAAGTTAGAGAAATACTGCGACTGCATTTTGATGCGGGTTTGAGTATCCGCCAAGTGGCTCGGAGTTGCAATATCGGCCACAGTACCGTCGGTGAGTACCTTCAGCGGGCACGAA
>Ga0048257_100178_pt1 | contig 10363 bp, 9 predicted proteins | sample SubbioWold_Dec13_FD_54351 | JGI IMG/M metagenome (GOLD analysis project Ga0048257, IMG submission 54351) | Serpentinite rock and fluid subsurface biosphere microbial communities from McLaughlin Reserve, California, USA - CSWold_Dec13... | ecosystem: Environmental > Terrestrial > Deep subsurface >...
GCTCAAGCGATATCAGTCATCTGCTAGGAAGTGTTATAGTGTCTGAAGCGAAGTGTTCCCGCAAGCGACTCGGTGAAAAGCTTGTCGAAAAGAGTCTCATTACCCGTGAACAGTTGTGGGAGGCCCTGCGCATCCAGTCCAAGACCGGTGAGGCGTTGGGTGTCATCCTGGTCAAGATCGGGGTGGTGTCCCAGGAAGAAGTCGAGCAGATCCTCGGCCTTTCCCAATCCGTATCCCTGGACGCTATAGACTGCGATCTCCTAAAGACCGTGCCGGAGCAGCTGATCCGGAAATACCGGGCGATACCGGTTAGAAAGGATGGGCTGAAGCTGACCCTGGCCATGGCCGACCCGTCCAACGTCTTGGCTATGGACGATTTCAGGCTGATCTTGGGCTGTGAGATTGAACCGGTTCAGGTTTCCCTTGAAGATATTGAAGCCGCGATCCAAAAGCATTTCGGCATTCCCCAGTTCGACAAGGCTTTTGATGATTTCGACCTGCAGGTTGCCGGTGAAGATGAAGAGGATCCGGACGAGGAAAACCTAATTGACGATGCTCCGGTAGTGCGGTTGGTTAACTCCATCTTCTTACAGGCGATCGAGATGAACGCCAGCGACATTCACCTGGAACCCCAGGAGACGGGGTTGCGCGTGCGCTACCGGGTGGACGGCGTGCTGCGCGAGATCGCCCACATACCCAAGAAAGTCCGGCCCGCTGTGATCTCGCGCGTGAAGATCATGTCCGAGATGGACATCGCGGAAAAGCGGGTTCCCCAGGACGGCCGTATTCCGCTCAAGGCTGGTAACAGAGAGATTGACCTGCGGGTTTCGACCCTGCCTACCACCTATGGAGAGAAGGTCGTGGCCCGTCTGTTGGATAAATCCGGGATGCAGAACTACCGTATCGAGCAACTGGGCTTTCATCCAGAAAACCTGAAGAAGTTTCGCTCCGCGCTCCGCAATGCCTACGGTATGCTGCTGATTACCGGACCAACCGGCAGCGGTAAAACCACCACCCTTTACGCTGCCTTAAACCAGATTAACACCGTTGAACGGAACATTGTGACCGTGGAGGACCCGGTTGAGTATATGCTCGTGGGGATCAATCAGACCCAGGTCAACGTCAAGGCCGGGATGACTTTCGCCGCCGGACTGCGCTCCATTTTGCGCCAGGACCCGGACGTGATTATGGTCGGTGAGATCCGGGACGGTGAGACGGCGGACATTGCGATGCGGGCAGCCATCACCGGCCACTTAGTGCTTTCCACCCTGCACACCAACGATGCCGCCGGGAGTATCGGGCGCATAGTGGATATGGGGGTGGAACCCTTTATGGTATCGGCCTCTGTTTTGGGAGTCGTGGCCCAGCGCCTGGTGCGCCGCATCTGTAAGGACTGCAAGGAGGCCTACCAGTTGCCGGAGAACGCTTCGGAAAGGCACTTCATGGGCCTGGATCCCAAGGCCCCGGTTACAGTTTACCGGGGTTCTGGCTGCACCCGTTGCGGCAATTCCGGTTACAAGGGCCGGGTAGCGGTGCACGAAGTGATGATGGTTGGTTCGGAACTGCGGCCGTTGATCTCTTCCAACCAACCGGCGGACATAATCAAACTGAAAGCGATCGAAACCGGAATGATTACTCTTAAGGCCGACGGGGTCTATAAGGCGTTAGAGGGCTTAACCACAGTGGAAGAGGTCATGCGAGTGGCCTATGTTGGTGAGGACTAGTCCGTGAGGAAGGAGTCACAGAGAGAATAATGAAGATTGATGAGATTCTTAAACTGGCTTTTAAGATGGGAGTATCCGACGTCCACTTCACAGTGGGCAGCGCCCCGGCCTTCAGGCAGCACGGGCACCTGCGGCCCTTTGATGCCCCGGAATGGAAGGGCGGACTGGAGATCGACGCCTCCTATGTGCGCCCCTTGACACCGGTGGATACGGACGATCTGGTTAAGCAGATTGCTAATCGGGAGCGCTACGAGGAGTTTATGGCCACGGGTGAACTCGACTTTTCCTATAGCATCGAAGGCGTGGGGCGCTTCCGTGTGAACGCCTACAAGCAGCAGGGACACGTATCGATTGCGATCCGTCTGATCAACTCCCGGATTCTGTCCTTTTCCGAGCTGGGGTTGCCGGAGATTCTGGCCTATCTGGCCCGGCGCCCGCGGGGGATGGTTCTGGTGACCGGCCCCACCGGCAGCGGTAAATCCACCACCTTGGCCTCGATGGTGGATCTTATCAACAACGAGCGCTATGATCACATCCTTACGCTGGAAGACCCGATCGAGTTTGTGCACTCCCATAAGAAGTGCCGGGTAAACCAGCGGGAAATCGGGATGGACAGCAAATCCTTTGCCAACGCCCTTCGGGCGGCAATGCGTGAAGACCCGGACGTGATTCTGGTCGGTGAAATGCGTGACCCAGAAACGATCGGCATTGCCCTGACGGCGGCCGAAACCGGGCACCTGGTGTTCGGTACGCTCCACACATCTAGTGCCGCTCAGACTATAGACCGTGTGATCGACGTTTTCCCGCCGCATCAGCAGCAGCAGATCCGCGTGCAACTGGCGAACACCGTCCAGGGCGTGGTCGCCCAGCAGTTGATCCCCAGGATCGACAAACCGGGGCGGGTGGCGGCGATTGAGATTATGGTGGCCACGCCAGCGATCCGCAACCTGATCCGTGAGGGTAAGACTTACCAGATTATCAGCCAGATTCAGACCGGGGCAAAGTTCGGGATGCAGTCCTTGGATATGAGCCTGCGCAGCCTTTATCAGAAGAAGCAGATCAGCAAGCAGGAGGCGCTCAACCGGGCGGCCGACCCCGAAAGCCTGCAGAAAATGATTGCGGAATAATGATGCGTTTGAGGTAGGAACAGGATGAGCCAGCAAAAGTATCGGTACAAGGCTCGGAACCGGTCCGGGAAACTGGTCGGGGGCACGATCGCAGCGGACAGTGAAGCCAAGGCGCGGGCGCTACTGCGTGAACGCCACTACTTTGTGGTGGAGATCAAAGCGGCACCCGATAAGAAGCGTTCGTCCTTTTTCAGTTCGCAGCAGAAGGTTAAGCCGAAGGACTACGCGGTTTTCTGCCGCCAGCTCGCCACCATGGTGCAGGCCGGCATGCCGCTCCTAGCCTGTTTCAACGTCCTGGGGCAGCAGAGTGACAACAGCACGCTGCGTGAGATCGCGTCGTCCGTGGCCCAGTCCCTGGAGACCGGCCGCACCCTCGCGGAGTCCTTCCGGGACTATCCGAAGATCTTTCCGCAGATTTTTATCAGCATGGTTGAGGCCGGTGAGGTAGCCGGCGCACTAGAAGAAGTTCTCGAACGGCTGGCCGTTCACTTTGAGAAGGACGCCGATATCAAGGCCAAGGTTAAGGGTGCCATGACTATGCCCGCGGTCGTCATTGCTGTGGCTGCTATCGCAGTCGTTATCATCCTGACTTTTGTGCTGCCGACTTTCATTAAGATGCTGACTGATATGAATGTTCCGTTGCCCCTGCCGACCAGGCTGACCATTGGGCTAAGCGAGTTTCTTCAATCATTCTGGTACATCGCCATCGGCTCAGTGGTGGTTGGAATCATTGGCTTTAAACGTTACTCGGCGACACCCAACGGGAAAATGGTCGTTGACAAGGCGATACTGCGTCTGCCCGTTTTCGGGATGCTGATTCGAAAGATGGTTGTGGCCCGGGTTTGCCGTATTCTCGCCTCGCTGATACGCAGCGGTGTTCCGCTCCTGCAGGCCTTGGCCATCGTGCGAAGCATTGCTGGGAATGAGACCTTTGCCAAGGCTATCCGGGATGCCGAGAACAGCGTTAAGGAGGGCGAGGGGCTCGCCCCGCCTCTGGAACGTAGCAAGGTCTTTCCCCCGATGGTCACCAAGATGATCGCCATTGGTGAGGACACCGGGGCGGTGGACACTCTCCTGGAAAAGGTGGCATATTTCTACGAGCGGGAAGTGGACGATATGGTTACCAACCTTTCCAAGGCTCTCGAGCCGATCCTAATGGTTGGGATTGGGGGGATTGTCGGTTTCATCCTGATGTCAGTCTACCTCCCGATGTTCTCGGTGGTAGCAGGTATGAACTGAGCGGTCTGGGCTCTTCGGCGGGGGGAAGTGGTGATTTATGACGCTGTCGGTTAAGGTGAAAAACGGTCCTACAAATACCAAACGCTCTATGGCCGGTTTTAGCCTGGTGGAATTGACGGTGCTGATGGTCGTAATCGGGATAATGTTGGCCTTGGCAGTACCGAACGTGCGCAGCACCATCGACACGTTTCAGGTAAGAACGGCGGCTGCGGAGATGGCGACGAATATCCGGCTGGTGGGGCAGCAAAGTATCAGCCACGAGAAAGAGTACAAAATCAAATTCGACTGCAGCAGTGACCGGTACATGGTGTACTGGGTGAAAGAAGACGGGACGACTGAGTTGGTGGAGACCGTGGCGCTTGAGAACGGGGTCGGCATAGAAAGCACCACTTTTCTGAACGATGAAATCACCTTTGGAGTGCAGGGACGGCCTTCATCTGCCGGAGTGATTGAACTGAGGAGCAGTGCGGGAATAATGCGCAGCGTCTCCGTGGACAGCAGCGGCCGGGTAGCGGCGGTTAATTAGTCAACCGTGGTGCAGGAGAGCGGGGGTGATGAGGCGGTGAAGAGGATGGGCAAGTCACAGTATAACCAGGATGGCTTTACCCTAATTGAGGTGATTGTGACGCTGGTAATTATCTCGTTGCTTCTGACCCCGCTGGCCACGTCCTCCGGATTGTTTCACAGGGCCACCGCCCAGGCCGACGGGGAGACCATAGCGGCGATGCTGGCTCAGAGCAAAATGGAAGAGTTGAAAGGGAAACCGTACAACGAGCTATCCGACGACACGGACAGTTTCCCCAATGGCTACGGCTATACGGTGGTGGTCACTACCGGGGCTCTTGGCACCAAGACCATTACCGTTACCGTGACCTACCCGGTGCAGGACGGTACTGGACAGGTGAAGCTGCAGACGGAGAGGGCGCGACGATGAGTTTGGGAGGAAGGGTCTGGGACAGACGGGGGTTCACTCTGGTCGAATTGCTGGTGGCAATGACGATCCTGTTACTGGTGCTCTCCGTGGCCAACGGCCTTTTCTATGGCTCCATTATCTCCCTGAGGCACGGCGAAGAGCGGACGGACAGCCGCGAGAACCTGCGCCTGGGACTCGATCGCATGTCCCGAGAACTCCGGATGGCGGAAGAGATTGCTGAGGACAGTGATCCGTCCAACCTAAAATTCACAAATGCGGAAGGGGATGCGGTGCATTACTTTGTTAATGCCAGCAACGAGCTTGTAAGGACCGCGGGTAACCAGAACCTGGTTCTGGCTTCAGGCGTCGCGGAGCTGATCCTGGTATACGTTTCCGGAAACCAGGTGTCGATTACGCTTAAGAGTACATCCGGGCTAACCCTGGATACGATGGTTACCTTGCGGACCACGCAGAAGGGCAAGGATTAAGGGGGCGAATGCGGTGTTCAGCTTGTTGGGGCAACGCGGTCAAGCATTGATAATGGCCCTGCTTATTATGGGAGTCGGTCTGGTCGTCACTTCCGCCTTGGTCACGATGGGTACCGGGGCAATTAAGATTACCCGCGCCCAATATGACGACATCAGAGCCTACTACATCGCGGAGGCTGGAATTGAACGGGCGCTGGCCGAAATCCGGCTCAAGCCATCTTGGACTGGTTTTAACGGGTTGATTACCTATGCCGGGGGTAGCTATGAGGTGGAATTGGTTGACTCCGGAGAATGGAACAACCAGATGCAAAAAACAGTGGCCATCACATCCACCGGTTACTTTGGCGAGGCCAGAAAGACCCTGGATGCCGTGGTGGTGGTACGGCTCCACGAGGCCGTCTGGGACTGGCCCGGGATGTTTGTAGACGGAGAACCGAGTCAGGCCTGGAACGGTTCCCTTTCACTTGAGATAACAGACGAGAACCTGGATGACGTCGGGAAGGTCTTCGTAAGGGGAAACCTCACGGTATCAGGTAAAACCCTGCTTAAAGGCGAGAGCCTCAGCGTATTGGGACGACTTACGGTAGGCGGAAGCGCTACGGTGGATATGCAGGAAGTCAACGTGACGAACGGCATAGACGGTACGGTGAGTGTAAAAAACCCTGGAGCGCACCCTGCACAGAAGGGGGTTGTGGTCCCCAGTCTGGACAAGTGTAATCAGAGTTGGGACGGGGGTGACGCACCGGCACTCGTGTTGACCCAGGAAATGATCGAATACTACGAGGGTTTGGCGCAGGACGAGAGCATTGCGGTTTGGGACTACAATCTAAATAACATGAACGGCATCTATCGTCACAGCGGAAACCTGACCCTTTCCGGGGGGTACTCGGGTCACGGCATGATTATCGTGAGAAACGGAAACATTACGATAACCAACAACCTGTCAAAACAAGCTGGGGAAGAGGGGAGCCTGACCTTGGTGGCGGTCAGTGAGGGCTCTCACGTTAAGATCCAGACTTGTACCCTTGAGGCGAATGTGGTGGCCCAAAAGGTTTGGATGAATGGAAGTGCCGGGTTGAAAGGAGCGGCAATTGCTAAGGATGTTGTCTTAAACGGTGGCGGCAACAGTATCAACTTTCAATATGATGCACAACAACAAATCGATGCCAACGATATGGCCTTGCCTGGAACCACCATCATTATCAGTAGTTGGAAAGAGAAACACGGAGTGTTTTAGAGGGGGAGTGGGTGTGAAGCTAAATACCCGAATCAACGTCAAGGAGCTGGTGGGGAGGGTTTTGCCCAAGCAGACCCTGTTTACAGCGGTGGATTACGGTACTAGGTGGATCAAGATCGCCTCGGTGAACATTGCCGGGCCCCAACCTGCCCTCCTCCAGCTTTCCCGGGTGCTGCAGCCTGCTCCCGGTGAGGACGAGTTGGATCAGGATGCCCGGATTGCCTGGCTGGCGGATGCGGTAGAGATGGCCGGGATCAAGAACCAGGAGGTGATCGCCGCTCTAAGCGCGGACAAGGTGATCACACGACAGATTCAACTCCCGCTAATGCCCGAGAAGGAACTGGCCTCCGCCGTCACCTTCGAGGCCGAGAAGCTGATCCCGGTGCCGCTTTCCGACCTCATCGTCCGCTACGTGAAGCTTGGCGAGACTGAGGGTGAAGAGGGAAGACAGCAGGACATACTCCTGGCTGCGGTGCCGATTGAAGTGGTGCAAAGTTTCTACGAGATGTTTATTCAGGCCGGTGTTGTGATCACGGCCCTGGATCTGCAACCCCTGGCGCTGTGGCGTGCCCTAAGCGGTGTGGTGGGCTCCAGCGCTCCACCGGACGGGACTGCTGCCATCGTGGACATCGGGGCCGCAAATACCACCTTCATCGTGGTGGACCGGGGCTCCCTGCTGTTCTGGCGTTCGCTGTCCGTCGGGGGGGATATGCTCACGGATTCGATGGCTGAGAGCTACGGAATCAGCTTTGAAGAGGCCCAGCAGTTGAAGGAAGAGAGTGGGAAGATTCTGTCCGCAGAGGAAGCGGTCGACGTGACCGCGCCTGAGGAAATGCAGTTGGACTTCTCCCTCCGGGACGGTCTCGGTGAGATTGTTAGGGAGGTTCGCCGCTCTCTGGACTTTTATGCCGGCAATAACGAGGACAGGCCGGTGCAGAAGATCATCCTCAGCGGGGGCACCAGCAACCTTAAGGGGTTTGTTCCGTTTCTGGCCGATGCCCTGGACCTTCCCGTGGAGATCGGACAGCTCCAGGTGGACGTAACCCCAGGAGCCGAGGACGAGATGCCTTACCTAGACCCGGGGATGTTCATGTGTGTCGGCTTGGCCCTCCGAGAGGCCAAGGTGAACCTATAAACTTGATGCAGGAGATGGGGTGAGTCGTATGTATAAAATCAACCTCTTGCCTGATGAACTTCAGAAAGGATCCTCGGTGGACATGGGCCGCATCAAGAGGATTGCGGTTGCGACCGTGGCTGCGGTGGTGGTGGTCGGGGGTTTCGGAGTGTATCTGGCGACGGACTATGCACGCCTCACACAGCAGGCACCGGTTCCTGCCCCGGTGACGGCCCAGTCCGAGACACCGGAGAAAACGGGCGTTGACAAGGAACACCACTTCCTCCCAGAAACCACGCGGGTGATTGACGGAGAGGAAGCGCTCCCCGAGCCCGGGTCTCAACCGGAAGGGGTAGTGAACCCGTTTGCCGGTCCCGTGGTGCTTACCGGTGTAGTCTACAGCGGCGGCGACGGGGATCTGGCCATCATTGAGGCCGGGAAAGCAGCCTACATAGTTGGTCTGGGAGACACGGTCGCCGGGCTGTGGAAGGTAGCGCAGATTGATCGAGACGCCGTTGTATTGGAAGGTTCGGATGAACGAAAGATACGCCTGGAGCTGAGTGGCAGGTAATCGAAAACATTTTCGCATCTGCGGATTTAGAGCTTTGTGATGGGGGTTCCCGACATGAGCGAGGCAGAACAAAGAGCAGAGGATCTGAGAAACCGGATCAGTGAGTTGGAAACAGTTCTGGAGGTGAGTCGGGAGATCACCTCTACCCTCGACGCGGACCGGATCATGGACGTAGTCATCGACGCCTGCATGGGTGCCGTGCAGGCGGAAGCGGGCACACTCTGGATTTTGGAGGAGGATTCCTACCTCATACCTTTAGCGGCACGCGGTCCGAAAGCGGATCGGTTGAAAGGTCTGAAGCTGAAGAAGGGCGAAGGCCTAGCCGGGCAGGTCTGTGAGACGCGGGAGCCGGTTTTAGTTGAGGACGCAACCAGGGACGAGCGCTGGGCGAGCCGGTTTGATGATTCCACCGGTTTCATCACCCGTTCCATGCTGGTCGTGCCGCTCTTAACAGAGGAAAAGACCATCGGGTCGCTCCAGATGATCAACAAGTTAGACGGTTCACTGTTTAGCGAGTCGGATCTGCGCATTAGTTCAGCTTTGGCGGCGGTATCCGCGAAGATTATCCAAAACATCCGTGTTCACACACAGCAGCGGCGGTTCCTGGATACCCTGGTGAAGATGATCGCTACGTTTCTGGACAGCCGGGATGCTTACACCCGGGGACACTCGGAACGGGTCAGCAGGCACGCTATCTTGATCGCCGAAGGGTTAGGTCTTGGACGGGAAGAAGTGGAGGTCATTCAAAGGGCAGCCTTGTTCCACGACATCGGAAAGGCGGAGTTGCCGGAGGCAGTCCTGAGAGCCGATCCATTGGATGTCAGGGCTTGGGAACAGATGAAAGAGCATCCAACACTGGGTGCCCAGTTGCTGTTACAGTTGGAACCCAAGTCTATGGTACGGCAGCTCTGGGCGGGCGCACTTTACCACCACGAGCGGTTTGACGGAAACGGATATCCCGTAGGCTTGAATGGAACCGATATTCCGCTGGTGGCCCGCATTATTGCGGTCGCAGACGCATTTGATAACCTGGTCAGCCAACAGCGCTACGGTATGTCCAAGGGCATTGAGGAAGCCTTGGAGGAGATTGAACAGTGTTCCGGAACTTATTTCGATCCAGGGATTGTGGATGTGTTTGTTGGTGCTGTGCGCGCCCGTCGGGTTTCTAAGGCGTAGCTACTTTCACACTATGGTGTACACCCCGACCGGTTCGGCGATACCCCGCACCGGTATCCGGCCCAGTTCTTTGAACTCGCAGGGCAGGACATCCTTGTCCAGGAGGTTGAAGGTGCGTTCACTTAGGATGATCGGCGTGCCGTGTTCCTTGGTCCTCACAAAGTAAGGGTGATTGCAGAGATCGGCAGGGCGATCACGATCGGATCCACGAAGGTCCAGGGGAACCCGGCCAGAGGGTGGCCTTGCCGAATAGCGTCTGGCTGAGGCCGATCGCAGTGGCTTCTTTGGCGTGCAGGAAGAGCATCACGAAAATGCTGGTGCTAAAGCCTATGAGCATGCTCGCGGTGACTCCGGCCCTTGTGGCTTTTCTCCAGAAAGCGGGCGCCGCCGATCATGACGGCTGCGGCGTAGATCGACGGTAACAGCCAGGTAGATGCCGATCAACAGTGATATTGCCCAGAGTTCCATATTTATCCCCCTCAGTTTAAGATCAGATCATTCATCCTTGTTCCAGTTAACCAGACCGTAACCAACGCACACCAGGCAGGCCAGGACACTGAGCGTATAGGCCAGCCATACCTGCGGATCGGGTATTCCCAACAACCTCATCACCTCCCCCAAAAATAAAAAACAACTTGTACTTTCTACCAGGCCAAAGCAAAACGGCAAGCTCCTAAAGGAGCCTGCCGCACTCAAGATCATTATGGCGGGGGAAGAAGGATTTGAACCCTCGTTGACGGTTTTGGAGACCGCTGTTCTACCTGACTGAACTAT
>Ga0048257_100158_pt1 | contig 10158 bp, 9 predicted proteins | sample SubbioWold_Dec13_FD_54351 | JGI IMG/M metagenome (GOLD analysis project Ga0048257, IMG submission 54351) | Serpentinite rock and fluid subsurface biosphere microbial communities from McLaughlin Reserve, California, USA - CSWold_Dec13... | ecosystem: Environmental > Terrestrial > Deep subsurface >...
ACATCCTCCTCCGATTTTGGTTTTTCTTGTCAAATTACCAATTCTCGATTGAGGAGCGATGTTCCTCCTTATTTTGCTAAATTTTTTGCACAAAATTTCAGCTGTAAAGCGCGCCATTACTGGATTCTTCGGTTTTACTTGCCGGATTCAAGATTAATTCTAGACGGATTTGGCAGGATGATTTACCGAAGATGTCCAATATTAGAAGGGCGGCTACATTACGGAATGTTAGGTGCTCAATGAGAATTAAACTGGGCCTTCACACCAAAATGGCACTGCTTTCCTTTGCGTCAGTGCTGTTGGCTATTGTGGTCGGGGGCGGATTAGTGGTTGAGCGCATCACGAACCAGATTGAAAAGGAGATGGGCATGCGCGCCCTAGCCACCGCCCGAACGTTGGCGCAGATGGAGGAAATCCAACTGAACGTCGGGAGTGAGGGCGGGGAAAAGGTGATCCAACCCTTGGCTGAGCGGATTCGCACCGCAACCGGGGTGGCCTATGTGGTCATCCTGGACAACACCGGGATACGCTACTCACATCCATTGGAAGAGCACATCGGCAAGCAGTTTTCCGGAAGTGATTATCATCCGGCGATACAGGAAGGTGAGGAGTACCTCTCGGCCGCGGAAGGGATCCTGGGGCCTTCCATCTGTGCTTTCGTACCGGTTAAGAGCCAAGAGGGTACTAAACAGGTTGGGGCGGTTACCGCCCCCTGATCAAAAAGAATAAAATGACCTTAATCAACTAAATGTTGTGCGCCCTCGGTGTTTTATTTAGAATTTTCTAAAAGTGTGAATACAAATGGGTTATTGTGTATACAAAATACACGAGTCTCTGCAAATTAGGATGACTAATTTGCCCGTTCGGGTTCTAATTTTGATCCTAGCGGTGGCCACCACTCTTATTATTGGCGGCTGTAGGGATCGTGCTTACGATGGGGAGCAGGTTGCTCCGGGCGACAAGCTCGTGATTCGCTTTTCGCATGTTACGGCTGAAAACTCGCCTAAGGGACTCGCTGCCCAACGCTTTGCCGACCTGATCCGGTACCGTTCCCAAAACCAGGTGGAAGTGCAGGTTTTTGCCGACTCGGTGCTTTACCAGGATGGGGAAGAGATCGAGGCGCTGCGGGTGGGCAAGGTGGAGATGATCGCCCCCGCTACTTCAAAGTTGGCCGGTTTGGTTCCGGAATGGCAGGTGATCGACCTTCCGTACCTTTTCTCATCAGTTGACCAGTTGCACCGTTTTTTAGATAGCCCCCACGGCGCTGATCTCTATTCCCGCCTTGAGGAGTACGGGGTTAAGCCTTTGGCCTTCTGGGACAATGGGTTCAAGCAGCTGACTTCCCGTTCCAGACCCTTGATTCAACCGTCAGACTGTGCTGGTCTCCGTTTCAGAGTGATGATCAACAATCAGGTGCTGGTGTCACAATTCAGCCTGCTGGGGGCGGAACCGGTTCCGTTGTTGTTTAGTGAGGTCTCGGGCGCACTGGAAGAGGCTAAAGTTGATGGACAGGAAAACACCCTTTCCAACATATACTCCAAGAGGCTTTATACCCACCAGCCGTACATCACGATCTCAGACCATGGTTACCTGGGGTATGTGGTACTGGCCAACGCCGAGTTCTGGGAATCGCTGCCCGGGGAAGTGAGGGAACTCTTGGAGATTACGTTGGCTGAGGTGACGCTCTGGGAACACCAGGAGGCAGCCCGGATGAACGCCGACGATTTGGTTTCTCTTGCCGGAGAATCCGGTATTCAGATTCATTACCAATCGGCTGAAGAACGCGCCCAATGGTTCGAGAAACTAGCTCCGTCCGATAGTCTTTTGAAGCACCAGATTGGAGCCGAGCTGGTTGACGCCGCTGTGGCGGCAGCCGCTGAAGGAGGTGGCGCATTACCCGGGTTCCGGTAAGACAGGTACTAGAAAGAACAAATTGAATGGGGAGGTAATGGTCTAAAGATGAAAAGACGTACCTGGATGATTTTGGCAGCTGTCCTGTTGATCGGTGTGTTCAGCTTTGCCGTCTTCGGATGTGGCGGCGGTGGGACGACCGATCCTGCTCCGGGTCCAAGCGATGATCCCAAGGCTGGTTGGCCTGGATCCCTGACTATCGGCGCCGCTTCCATCGGTGGCACCTACTACGTTTATGCCGGCGGTTGGTCGAGCGTGATTGAAAAAGCGACGGGTATTCCCGCCGCTGTTGAGGTAACCGGCGGACCGAACCACAACATGCAGCTTGTGCACAACGGCGATCTTGATCTGGGCATGATTACCATGGGTCCGGGCTGGGAAGGTTGGCACGGTGAGGGAGACTGGACCGGTGGCGTGAAAATGACGAACGTCCGGGCTATCTTCCCGATGTACAACACCTATTCCATGTGGTGGGCTTTTGCCGACTCCGGTATCAGCAGCATCACTGATCTGAATGGCAAGACGGTGGGCGTGGGTCCGGCTGGTGGCACCGCCGGTACCTACCACCCGCGGTTCCTTGAACTCCTGGGCATCAATGCCACCCCGCGTCAGGCCGGCTTGAGTGACTTGGTATCCATGCACCTTGACCGGCAGCTGAACGCGAACAGCTTTGCCGCCGGCGTTCCCGTAGCGGGCATTCTGGAGACCGCGGCCCAGCGTAAGATTACAATGTTCGGCGTTGACGGCGAAGCACGTGATAAGATCTGCCAGGAATGGCCCTTCTGGACTCCGGCCGTAATCCCGGCCTCTGCGTTTACCGGTATTCTGACCGAAGATGTGGAGTCTATCGGGATGTGGAATATGGCGATCGCCGCCAAGGATCTTCCGGATAGCCTCGTGTACGAGATCGTGAAGGGCGTGTTTGAGAACCACGATATGATGACTACCGCCCATCAGGCCGCTTCGGAAACCATTGCCGAGAATGCGACGAAGAATGACTGGCTTCTGATGCACCCGGGTGCTATCAAGTATTATGAGGAAATCGGTGTTGAACTCCCGGCTGCAGTGTACCCGCCGGAATACCAGAAATAGGAGCTTAGGTTTGTCTTTCACCCCCCCCAATGGGGGGGTGAAAGACATTCTTTCTTGTGGTAGCATAGATAGATAGCGGTAAAAGGGTACTCTCACCGCTCGGGATTTGGTGGGAGTTTCTTGCTGAAACCTGCGAAAGGAGTCCACTATGACCCCAGAGAAAAAGAACGGGCCCGATTCTGAGCCTACGCCGACTAACCAATCAGCACAGCAAGACATTACCAACCGAATCGACTTTGAGAAGGCGGAAGCCGCAGAATCTTCCAGCCACCGTCCCCTGGTCGGGTGGATTGCCCGACTGGTATCCGTGTGGGCGATCTTCGCTGCTGTGTTTCACATTGTGGTACTGATATTCTATCCCATGGATCCGTGGGTCTTTCGAACCTGCCATCTGGTGCTCCTGGGTGTGCTTGGCTTCCTGTTGATACCTGGGTGGCACAAGGCCCGGGGCAAGGTGCACTGGTCCGATTGGATCTTCATTGCCGGACTACTCTACGCCGGATGGTACATTATCGATAACCTGAAGCTGCTGATCTTTCGGGTCGGCGTGGTTCCAACGACCCACGATGTCGTTGTAGCGGTGATCGTGGTCATCATCGTATTGGAGTTGACCAGGCGGGCCAGCGGCAACGCTCTTCCGATATTGTGTGCGGTCTTCATTTCCTATGCCTTTATTGGTCCATACTTACCCGGTGTGCTCCAACACAGGGGCTACTCGGTTGAACGGTTCTTTACCTACATTTTCAGCTTGGACGGTATTTTCAGTGTGCCTCTGGCCATTTCATCCAAATACATCATCCTGTTCATTATCTTCAGTGCTTTTCTACAGGTATCCGGGGTCGGGCGCTATTTCGTCAAATGGGCGTTTTCGATCAGCGGACACGCGCGGGGCGGCCCGGCCAAGGTGGCGGTACTTTCCAGCGCCCTGATGGGCACGATGAACGGAACCTCCGCCGGAAACGCGGTGGCGACCGGCAGTTTCACGATCCCCTTAATGCGTAAGGTCGGTTATTCGCCAAAGTTTGCAGCCGCCACGGAGGCGGTGGCGTCAACCGGCGGCCAGATCATGCCTCCGATTATGGGTGCCGGCGTGTTCATTATGTCGGAGTTAACCGGTATCCCGTACCAGCAGATTATGCTCGCCGGGATCATACCGGCCCTGTTGTATTTTGCCTCGATCTACTTCATGGTTGACCTCGAGGCTGTAAAATTGAGATTGATGGGTTTCCCGAGGCATATGCTTCCACCGTTTGGGGAAGTGATGAAACAGGGTTATCTGTTCGTTCCAATCCTCATCCTGTTCTCTCTGTTGCTGATGGGATACTCTGTAGTTATGGCGGGTTTCTGGGGCATCCTCTCCAGCTTCCTGATTAGTTGGGTGTCACGGGAGACTCGGATGGGCACCAGTAAAACCCTTTTGGCTTTGGAAACCGGTGCCCGGGCGGCGATTCAGCTAATGGCTGTGTGTGCCGCGGCCGGTATTATTATGGGTGTCATCGCCCTCACCGGCATCGGACTCAAGTTTGCCACGCTGATTCTTGGGATCGCCGGAACCAGCGTCTTCCTGGCGCTTCTCTTCTCAATGGGCATTGCGATTCTACTGGGAATGGGTATGCCGACTACGGCTGCTTATGCGGTGGCGGCTTCTGTCGTGGCCCCTGGTTTAATTCGAATGGGGATTGACCCGCTGATGGCCCATTTCTTTGTCTTCTACTTTGCGTGTGTCTCGGCAATCACCCCGCCGGTGGCTCTGGCCGCTTACGCCGCATCGGGGATCAGTGGATCAGACCCGATGCGCACCAGTTTCACTTCTTTCAGGCTGGGTATCGCCGCCTATATCGTACCGTTTATGTTCTTCTACGCACCGGAGATGCTGCTGCAGGGTCCGGGATTACTCGTCGTCAGCAGTACGGCTACCGCCCTGATCGGGATCTACGGCCTGGCGAGTTCGATGCAAGGGTGGTACTTCGGTAAGCTCCCATTGGTTTTCCGGGGTATCCTGTTTGTGGCTGCTATCAGCCTCGTCCATCCGAGTATGTTATTAGACGTAGTCGGCCTAGGCGTTATGGCGTCACTCTTCGTCCTGCAGAAGGGACGCAAGTCCGGTCCGGGCCAGGGTGAACCGGTACCGGCAGGAGCATAGTCAGGAGGCTCAATCGGACTCTATCCGTTAGCGATTACTAAGAAACAATTATTGCAGGCGCCTGCGTTCGTTACGGAGTTCAAAGCCCAATCAGGGAAGGGTGAACGGTTCTTGCGCACTATCGAATTCAACGAGGTTGTTGAGGCTACCGCCCGCCTCTGTGAGGAGGCCAACTTCGAACTGGAACCGGATGTGGAAGCTGCGATCAAGAATGCAGTCGCGCGGGAGACTTCGCCGACCGGTCGGGACATCTTAGGCCTGCTCTTAGAGAACGCCGCTATTGCAGCGCGGGATCGGGTGCCGATTTGTCAGGATACCGGCATTATGGTGGTTTTTGTGAAGTGCGGAGAGGATGTCCGGATTGCAGGGGGGGGGCTGACCGAGGCCATCACTCAAGGCGTCCGGGAAGGATATGACCGGGGCTACCTACGCAAATCCGTGGTCGGTGATCCGATCATCAGGAAGAATACGGGGGACAACACCCCGGCGGTGATTCACTTTGAGCAGGTGGCGGGGGACGCTCTGAAAATCTCGGTGATGCCCAAGGGTGCGGGCAGTGAGAACATGAGTGCCTTGCGCATGCTAAAACCGGCCGAAGGCCTCAAAGGCATTAAGAGGTTCATTTTGGAGACTGTGGAAAAGGCCGGTCCCAACGCGTGCCCGCCTTTGACCGTTGGTGTCGGGATCGGGGGCACGATGGAAAAGGCTGCCTTGCTGTCGAAGGAAGCCTTGCTACGGGAGGTCGGTGTCCGGCACGAGGATCCTGAGGTCGCGGCCCTGGAGGAGGAGGTCACCGTCTTGATCAACCGCACCGGGTTCGGCCCGAGCGGTCTGGGTGGGCGGATTACCACCCTTGGAGTGCATATTGAGGTTTTCCCGACCCATATCGCGATGCTGCCCGTGGCGGTCAACCTCAACTGCCATGCGGTCAGACACAAGACCGCGGTCTTGTGAGTCAGTCTGAGTCAGGGCACGGTCCGCTGACTCCTTCATACCTTCTCCAACTCCTGACTTCACCCTGATCAATAGACCTGTCGGTCGATCAGCGGAGCGTGAAATAGGAGCCCGGCGCGGATCTATGGGAGTGCATACCGCTCTTATCCGGCCCCAGGAGTAAATTGGACGCAGGAGGTAATCATGGAACCTGTGCGAATCACGATCCCCCTGACCAAGGACGCCGTGGCGGGACTCCGCGCCGGTCAGCAGGTCTTAATCACCGGGCGCATCCTAACCGCTCGGGACGCTGCCCACAAGAAGTTAATCGAATTGTTGGATCAAGGGATGGGTCTTCCGGTAGACATTTCCAACCAGATTATCTACTATGTCGGCCCATCTCCACCAAGACCCGGTCAGGTCATCGGGGCTGCCGGCCCCACCACTGCCGGCAGGATGGATTTCTACGCTCCCCAGCTGATCGCCCTCGGTCTAAGGGGGATGATTGGAAAAGGCTTCCGAAACACCGCCGTCACCGAGGCGATGCAGAAGTACGGTGCCGTCTACTTTGCTGCCGTGGGGGGTGCGGGTGCCCTGTTGGCCCAGCGGATCCGCGCGGCACGGGTGTTGGCCTACCCGGAACTGGGTCCGGAGGCGATTTATGAGTTTGAAGTGGAGGACTTTCCGGTGATTGTCGCCAACGATATGTACGGCGGTGACCTCTACCGGGAAGGCCGTAAACAATATGCCTTGGATAAGGGAGAAGACGCTTATGCTTGACACCGGCATCTCACCACAGCGTTCCATGGGCCGGAATCCGAGGATCGACCTGTACCTCGATCTGGCTCAGTTAATCAGTGGATTTCTATTGGTTGGATTTTTGTGGACACACATGGTCTTTGTGGCCACAATCATTATCGGGGCTGATACCTTTAACAGCTTGGCGCAGTTTTTGGACGACTATTACCTGTCCTATGTCGGTATCCCCTTCATCGGCCTGGTTGCCTTGATCCACGTGATCGTGGTCGTCCGCCGCATCCCCAATCGCTACCAGGACTATTGGCGCCACGCGCGGACGATTATGCACTTCGATACCTGGACCTGGATTTTCCAAGTGGTTACAGCACTAGGCATCGCCATCCTGGCCGGCATCCATGTCTTTGCGGTGATCATGGGTTGGCCCATTGATGCCGACACCAGCGCCGCCCGCATGCACGCCTTCTGGTGGTTCTACCTGGTGTTGCTGATCCTGGGTGAATACCACGCCGGGTTCGGCATCTATCGCCAGTTCGTTAAATGGGGCTGGATTAAGCGGAAAACAATCGGTTTTGCCCTGAAGAGCATTACCGTGATCATCGTGGCTCTCGGGCTGGCTGCCCTGTGGGTCTTCGTGCAGTTAGGAGGTGCCCTGCGATGAGCAACTATCAAACACACATCACCGACGTATTGATCATCGGGGCCGGACTGGCCGGGGAGCGGGCCGCGATCGAAGCCTCGTCCCACGGCTTGGACAGCATTATCTTAAGTTTGGTTCCGCCCAGAAGATCTCACAGCACGGCCGCGCAAGGAGGCATGCAGGCTTCCCTGGCAAACTGTGCGATGGGTAAAGGGGACTCCACCGATATTCACTTTGCCGATACGGTAAAAGGTTCGGACTGGGGTTGTGAACAGGACGTAGCCCGCCTGTTTTGTGAGACGGTACCGATCGCCGTCCGCCAGATGGCTTACTGGGGTGTACCCTGGAGCCGCGTGGTGGCAGGCAAGAAGACACTGCCGAATGGTCAGGAGATTGAAGACACCAAGGACAAGGAAGGTCTGATCACCGGGCGCAATTTCGGTGGCACTGCCAAGTGGCGCACCTGTTACACCGCCGACGGTACGGGGCACACCATGCAGTACACCATCGACAGTATCGTCATCTCACTGGGGATTACCGTGCATGACCGGATGGAGGCCATCTCCCTGATCCACGACGGTGAGAAATGTTTGGGAGCTGTTGCCCGTTGCCTTCGCACCGGTAAGTTGAATGTATACATTGCCAAGGCTACCGTGATCGCCACCGGTGGCTACGGACGCCTCTACGGTGCCTCTACTAACGCCATCATCTGTGAGGGCACCGGAATGGCCCTCGCCCTGGACACTGGGCAGGTGCCGCTGGGCAACATGGAGGCCGTCCAGTTTCACCCCACTGGGATGGTTCCGGTCTGGATCCTGATCACTGAGGGTGCCCGAGGGGACGGAGGCTACCTTCTGGACAAGAACCAGCACCGGTTTATGCCGGATTACGAGCCTGTCAAAAAGGATTTGGCTTCCCGGGACGTGGTGTCCCGGCGCATGATCGAGCATTTCCGCAAGGGTTTCGGGGTGGACAGTCCCTACGGACCGCATATGTGGCTTGACATTCGTCACTTGGGCGCTAAGCACATCGATACGAACCTGCGTGAAATCGCCAACATCTGCCGCAACTTCGCCGGGATCGACCCGATCAAGGATTTGATTCCGGTGCGACCCACCCAGCATTACAGCATGGGCGGTGTCCGTATTAACAGCGAAGGCTTCGCTTACGGTCTGAAGGGCCTGTTTGCAGTCGGTGAGGCCTCCTGCTGGGATCTGCACGGCTTTAACCGTCTCGGTGGGAATTCGCTTGCGGAGACGGTCGTGATGGGCATGATCGTTGGCAAGAAGATCGCCGAATACGCCTTGGGGGCCACCCTGGAGTACACCTCTGACGTAGTTGAGGATGCGGCTAAACAGCAGCGGGAACGGATCGACGGCCTTATTTCCGGCAGGCACGGTAGGGAAGACGTATTTCAGGTGCGGCGGGAGATGGAAGAGACCCTGATAGACTATGTGGGCATTTTCCGTACCGGTCCGGCCCTTCAGACGGCCGTAGACAAGCTCCAGGTATTACATGAACGGGCACAGCACCTCGGCCTGCGTTCCAGCGGTGTCGGGGCTAATCCCGAGGTCACTGCCGCACTCCGCTTGCCAGGCATGATCAGGTTGGCGCTGTGTATCTCCTATGGTGCCCTGCAGCGTACCGAGAGCCGCGGCAGCCACGCCCGTGAGGACTTTCCGAAACGGGACGATGCCAACTGGCTTAAGCGGACACTGGCCTACTGGCCGGAGGGAGCCGTGTTGCCGGAGTTGAAATACGAACCGGTCACGATCACAGAGCTACCACCCGGGGACCGTGGTTACGGTGAATCTTCGGCTTCATCCAAGAAGTGAGGTCGAACAGCGGATGTCCCGGTATCCCGGTAGCGTTCTATAAATATCGGGCTTTCTGAGAAGGAGCGGAGCAGTACTATGAGCAATCGTACCCTAACCTTCAGTGTGTTTCGATACAACCCGGCCACACCGGAAATCAAACCGTGTATGCAGTCCTACCAATTAAAAGAGGCCGGCGGAATGACCATGTTTGTGGCTCTGACCAAAATCAGGGAGGAGCAGGACCCATCCCTGATGTTCGACTTCGTCTGCCGTGCTTCAATCTGCGGCTCCTGTGCGATGTTAATCAACGGGAAGCCCAGGCTGGCCTGCAAGACCCTGACTCGAGACTACGGTACCAAGATCACCCTGATGCCCCTCCCGGTATTCAAACTGATTGGGGACCTGTCGGTGGATACCGGGACGTGGTTCCGCCACCTTTCGGTGAAGACAAGGGCTTGGGTCCACACCAAGAAGGAGTTTGATCCAACCGTCCTGGAAGAACGGATGGACAATGCCACCGCCCTGGAGATCTACGAACCGGAGCGCTGCATTGAATGCGGATGCTGTATCGCCGGCTGTGCCACGGCCAACATCAGAGAGGACTTCCTCGGCGCGGCGGGCCTCAACCGGGTAGCGCGCTTCATGGTGGATCCGAGGGATGAGCGTTCGGAACAGGAGTACTTTGAGATTGTCGGTTCAGACGAAGGGGTGTTCGGTTGTTACGGTCTGATGGCCTGCGAGGACAACTGTCCCACGAAGTTACCCCTTCAATACCAGTTGGCCTTTGTCCGGCGCAAAATGGCGGTCGCCGGTCTGAAGCGATAACCTTAGAGCCTTAATCAACAGAAATTGAAGAGAGATTCCGC
>Ga0048257_100466_pt1 | contig 10110 bp, 9 predicted proteins | sample SubbioWold_Dec13_FD_54351 | JGI IMG/M metagenome (GOLD analysis project Ga0048257, IMG submission 54351) | Serpentinite rock and fluid subsurface biosphere microbial communities from McLaughlin Reserve, California, USA - CSWold_Dec13... | ecosystem: Environmental > Terrestrial > Deep subsurface >...
CAAGAATTTTGGAGGACGCAAGGGGCAGCTTGACTTGGAAATTTTTAGTACCTCCATTTTGTGCGTGCACCCGGACAACTATCACGCCTTGCAATTGCTGGAATATCTTTATGCCGGGAAGGTGGACTGCATCTATATCGATCCGCCGTATAACACGGGTGCGAGGGATTGGAAGTACAACAATGACTATGTGGACGATAACGATAACTGGATGCATAGCAAATGGCTGGCCTTCATGAAAAGAAGGTTAAGTATAGCCAAGCGCTTGCTGAATCCAAAAAGTAGCGTCTTGATCGTCACCATTGATGAGAAAGAGTATTTACGTCTAGGTCTTCTACTAGAGGGATTGTTTCCTGTAGCCAAGATTCAAATGGTCTCGTCGGTGATCAATCCCAAAGGAACGGGCAGGGCGAATGAAATGCTCCGCGTCAATGAGTTCATATTTTTCCTTTGGTTTGGTACAGCTCAATTGGGTACTTTCGAAGCCGTAGACCAGGGAGAGGAAGTGGTGGCATGGGAGACAATGCGTCGCCGCAATCTAGCCTCGCAACGAGGTCGCAAAGGCAAGGGGGCGTGTGGCCCTAATCAGTTTTATCCAATCTATGTCAATCGTGAATCTGGCCACATCCAGGCCATCGGCGAGCCTCTCCCGGAGACTGCCCCCATCGGTGCGGCTCCGAAAACTAAGGGGTGTGCTGCGGTTTTCCCAATCCGCCCGGATGGCACTGAGATGAACTGGAGTTTGACAGTCGACACCTGCCGCCTTCGGTGGCAGCAAGGTTATGTGCGAGCGGGTAGACATACTCCCGACCAGCCACAGGAGTACATTATTCAATTCCTGCCCAGCGGGGCTATCAGCGCTATCGAGTCGGGAGATGCTGAGATCACTGAAAGGCGTGAAGATGGTTCTGTAGAGGCTCGCTATACCGCAGTAAAGAATCGGACCCCGACTACCCATTGGAATATCAAGTCACATTATGCTGAACATAATGGCACCAACTTGCTTAAGGAAATATTGCCTAATTGTGTTTTCCCCTTTCCGAAGAGCGTGTACGCAGTACGAGATGCAATTCGGTTGTTCGTTTCCAACAAGCCTAATGCCGTAATCGTGGATTTCTTTTCCGGCAGTGGCACCACTCTCAATGCGGTTAACTTGCTCAATGCGACCGATGGCGGCAAGCGCCAGTGCATCATGGTTACTAATAATGAAGTGTCCGAAGGAGAATCTCATCATCTAAAATCACAGGGTCTCCAACAAGGCCAACCGGAATGGGAACAACACGGTATCTGCCAATCTGTAACCTGGCCACGCTCCAAATACACTATCTTGGGCAAGCGCGATGAAGGTTCAGAACTGGAAGGCGAATACCTCAGCAGCAAGATCGTCGAGAAGAAAAAGGCCCGAAAGTTTCAGCAGATCGGCTTTACGTCCATCGATGATCTGAAAACAGCCGCCAATAAAAAACAACTAGTTGCACTCCTTGGCAAAGAGAAACTCGCACAATCGTTGGTAAAGAAAGATTCTGCCTTCGTGGTCTCCGAGAAGCATCCGGCATCCATCCTGTTCGATGATGCACAAGCCGATGCCTGGTTGGAAGCGCTGGAGGATCAGGGGCACATCACAGATTTCTACATCGTCTCGGCCAGCAAGTCGACCTTCGATGACCTGAAGGCGCGCATCCATGATTTGCTCGGCCCGATGATCGTCACCGAGGAGGAAAAGCGCCCCATGCGGGAGGGCTTCTCCGCTAATCTGGAATACTTCCGGCTCGATTTTCTGGACAAGGATCATGTGGCTCTGGGGCGCGAGTTCCGGGAGATTCTGCCCATCCTTTGGCTGAGGGCCGGGGCGATCGGGCCCCGCCCGGAGCTACCCAAGAACACGCCGATTCCGGCAATGGTGTTCCCGGAGCGCAATCCCTTTGCCGTGCTGGTTGATGAAACCCGGTTCGCGGACTTTGCCGCCCAATTGGAAGGCAGGGACGGCCTGACCCATATCTACCTGGTGACGGACTCGGAGGAAGCCTTTCAGGAGATGGCAGGGCATTTGAAATCTCCGAACGTGATCCAGCTCTACCGCGACTACCTGGAGAACTTCGTCATCAACAAGGGAGAGTGTGCGCAATGAGGGTCGGATTGTTTGATTTCCAGGAAAATGCCCTGGCCGAACTGCGTACCAAGCTGCCGGCGGCTCGGCTGCTGGCATCGGTCGATAACCCCCAGGCGGTCTCGTTTTCCGCACCTACGGGGGCGGGCAAGACCATCGTCATGACGGCGCTGTTCGAGGACATCTTTTTCGGTGAGCCGGGATTCGATGCGCAGTCCGATGCAGCAATCCTGTGGATTTCGGATATGCCTGAACTGAACGAACAGACCCGCTTGAAGATCGAAGGCAAGTCGGATCGCATCCGGGTGCGGCAGTTGGTGAACATCGACGCCAGCTTTGACGCCGAACGTCTGGAAGGCGGTCATATCTACTTTATGAACACACAGAAGCTTGGCAGCGAGAAGCTGTTGACGCGCAAGGGGGATGGCCGGCAATACACCATTTGGGAGACCTTGGCTAATACCGCACAGGCCGCGCCGGATCGGTTCTATGTGGTGATCGACGAGGCCCACCGGGGAATGCGGGGTGGCAAGGCGGCGGAGAAGGCACAAACGATTTTGCAACGGTTCCTGTTGGGCAGCCCGGATGACGGCCTGTGTCGGATGCCGCTAGTAATCGGGGTTTCCGCCACGCCGCGCCGGTTCGAGGAACTGCTATCAGGCACCACGCACACGGTACACAAGGTCTATATCAAGGCCGAGGATGTGCGGGAATCGGGGCTGCTGAAGGACCGCATCCTGATCCATTACCCGGATTCGGCCAGCCAGGCGGAAATGACCCTATTGGCCGAGGCGGCGAACCGTTGGCAGGCCATCGAGAAGCGTTGGTTCGCCTATTGCCAGAATCAGGATGAAGCGGTCGTGTGGCCGATCCTTGTTATTCAGGTGGAGGACGGCACCGATAAGATGCTGACCAAAACAAATCTGGGCACCAGTCTGGCGACGTTGGAGAGTGCCATCGGCCGCCGGTTGCGGGAAGGCGAGGTGGCGCACACCTTCAACGACAGCGGCGATCTGAATGTGGATGGCCGCCGGGTTAGGCACATCGAGGCGTCCCGCATCGAGGAGGAGCGTAACATTGGTGTGGTGCTATTCAAGATGAGCCTTTCCACTGGCTGGGATTGCCCACGCGCCGAGGTGATGATGTCGTTCCGGCGGGCACAGGATCATACCTACATCGCCCAGCTTCTTGGGCGCATGGTGAGGACGCCGTTGGCGCGGCGGGTGGAATCGGATGCCGCTCTGAATGATGTGCATCTGTTCCTGCCCCATTATGACCAAGCCACGGTTGAATCGGTCATTCAGGATTTAAAGAATGTCGAGGATGTACCGCCGTCCGAAACTGGCACCAGCCGGGAACTGGTGACCCTGTATCGCCGCGAGGGCATGGAAGAGATTTTTGAGGCGCTGAGCGAGTTGGTGACCTACCGGGTGAATGCCGTGCGCAAACAGAGCGCCTTGCGCCGACTTATGGGGTTGGGGCGTGGCCTAACCCATGATCGAATCGATGAGCACGCACAGGAGAGCGTGAAGAAGCAGATCGTCGAAAAGATGGCCGAGGAGGTTCAACGATTGCGGTACACCGGGGCGCTTGAGGAACGGGCCAAGCAGTTTAGCGGCATCGACCTGAAAACCATTGCCGTGGAGCATGAAACCGGCATCGCGGAAGATTACGGGGAGTACACCATTGAGGCGGCTTCCGCTGACATCGACCGTCACTTTCAGCAGGCTGGCCGGTTGCTGGGGAATGGGTTGCACATGGATTACTGGCGCGCCCAGGGTGACCGGGATGCCGATGAAGTGAAGGTGGACGTTGTTGTATTGGCCCAGGATCACGAGGGTATGAAGCGCCTCGAAACCTATGCCGAAGGCAAGTTTAACATGCTCTATGCCAAGTACAAGCGGGATATTGGAAAGCTGAAGGAACAGCGGAAACAGCATTTCGAGCGGTTACGGCTTGCCACTAGCATTCCCCAGACGATTCAGTGGTCCTTGCCGGAGTCCATAGACTTCCGCCGCTCCCTAAAGGCACCCGAGTACGACAGGCATCTCTTCCTGGAAGGCGATGGAAATTTTCGGGCGGACCTTGGGACATGGGAACAGGAGGTGTTGCAGGAAGAGATTGCCGACCCGTCGGTTATCGGGTGGGTGAGAAATGTGGATCGAAAGCCCTGGTCACTGGAGATTCCCTACGAGGATGACGGCAGCATAAAGCCAATGTTTCCCGACATGCTTGTGGTGCGGCGGGATCTGAAGGGGTTTTTGTTCGATATCCTGGAGCCGCACGATCCGAACTTTAAGGACAACGCCGCCAAAGCTGTGGGGCTGGCTAAATTTGCCGAAAAGCAATGGGCCTTGTTCGACCGGATTCAACTGATACGCAAGAAGAAGGGGGCCGATGGGGTGGAGCGGTATTTCAGGCTGGACGTGGGGAATGATGCCGTTCGGAAAAAGGTCTTGGCAGTGACCACAAACAGCCAGCTTGATCAGGTGTTCGATGCAAATGCTGAACTTCGATAGAGCCCCTACAAAGCACCCCACCGGGCAGCAATTCCGCTACGATCCAATACTACCGGTGAGCTTCAGCGTTAGGCAGTAGCAGAGAGATTGTGTTTAGACACGGCGACAAAGCAACTTGATCAGTGGAGTAGATATTGTGGCAAATAGTAAGGGGGATACAGAGTGCGAGGCAGATGTCGATGACGTACACTCGCATCCCATTCCTTCGGAAGAAGTCAGCCGCTATGGTGCAGTTCGCGATCCTGACAGTGAACGGGAGATCGCCGACTATGTGGAGTCGCAGGCACGAGACGAAGTGGTACAGCATGTTGAGCTAATTAGGACGGACTATGTCATAGGCGAAGCGTTCGAAGTATGGGATGTTACCACTGACAAAGGTCGGTGGTGGGTCCTGACCAACATGACAAACCTTTACTCGCAGCAGCACTTTCCAAGTCTGGATTACACTCTGTCATTTCATATCGGCTTGATGATGCGATTAAGGAGCCGTCACGAGGGCGCAGATGCATCTGACCCTCATCCCTTTGACGAGGTGTTCCGACGGCAAGAGCAAGCCAAGGACCGGCATGACCGCGCCATCGAAGCCGAGGACTACCAATCGGTGGGTATGCAGTTGCGAGAGTGTTTACTATCACTTATAGGGGCAGTGCGAAGACGTGTGCCACTGAGCCCAAATGTTGAAAGGCCCCAGGATGCAAACTTCACAGCTTGGGTCGAAGTGTTGATGAATGCGTTGTGCAGCGGAAATCGAAACGAGCGACTCAGGTCATATTTGAAGAACACCGCTAAAGAGACGTGGCAGTTGGTTAACTGGCTTACCCACAATAGGAACGCCACTGAAGCGACATCTTTAATTGCCATCTACGCCTGTGACACCGTGGTTGGACACTTCGTCCAGATTCTTGAGCGTGACAGGATGGATAAGACGGGTAGCTGCCCCGTCTGTAAGTCTCGTAACATTAGAACGCATTTTGACATCGCGATTGGACCGGATGGTGACTATTACACTTCGTGCGGTATTTGTAACTGGAGTAGCCACCCAGGGGCGGACCAGCCTTAACCATGGGGTTGCCCCTGCTGCCTAAAACGCGGCTGCACCTGAGCTGGCCTACCGTTACGCCTTATCAGGCGAAGGGTTTTATCAACGGCCGCCACAGGTGAGCCGCAGGACGTTTGAAGGATTGTGGGTTGACCTATTTGACCGTTGCAAATAGCACATGGATGGTGAGATTGATGTCGGCTGAGGTACCGGAATGGCTATACCATTACACATCGATAGATGTCCTTGCACTTATCCTGTGCAATCAAACCATAAGGTTCCGTCGCTTAGACCTTATGGATGACCCATACGAAGCACTGAGTAGCGACATAGGTCGACAAGGAAAATACGTGATGGTCAGTTGCTGGACCGACTTGTCCGACGAGGAACTCCTGATTTGGAGTCTTTATGCCAAAGACTTACGGGGTGTAAGAATCCGTTTTCCAGCATTTCCATTCGACAAACACTATCGCATTGGACAATCTGACCTCCCGCCTTTCATTAAGAGCGACGTTATCAATTCGTACGTAGCCGCCGAACATGTTTTTAACGATCGCTACTGTATCCCGCCATTTGACCTTGAAGGGTTGCTGGTGAAGGTCGAATACACTGGTGACAGCAGTTTGTTATACCCGGCAGTATTAAAGCCGAGAGAGTAATCACACCGAAATAGCACTTAGTGAACTTGGAAAGCACAAACGGACCATTTGGCAGCGCCAGTCTGAGTGGCGATATATGTTTCCGGTTTTCCCAGTGACCAGGGAAATAGTTCGGAAGATACAAGCCGGCGAGGTTGATACCGTTGGCTCGCTCTGGCTAGAGGCGATGACGCGGGAGCAAGATCCAGGTATTGAGCACGTTGATATTCCGATTCGCCCGGAAGTATTAGACGCGATTAGCCTAACGCTAGGACCGAGAGCCACGCAAAGTGATCGCATCATTGTCGAATCTCTGGTTAGGCGTTTTACGCCAAATGCGGAGGTCTGTGATAGTACATTGACTGGAGAAATCGTGTAGCGTTGCATTGAGTCATCAGGCCGTAGACTGTCCCAGAGTCCAGTGTATGGACCGTCTGAAAGCGTTTTGAGCCGACGTATGGGAGCGGGGCGGCGTAAATGGTAGAGGTGCGGTGCGCCGCGCCGCTTAAACGCAAGGACGTTACGGGGTTCAGCGAGGGGTGAGGTGGTTCGCGCCAAACCAGGCGCTGCAGCAGACGGCCGCCTCCTCCTCAGTTTCTGAGAGTTCACAGCTCACTCGGGCAAAGGCTGCTGCTGAGTTTTGTCGTTACTAGACAGACTGGAGTGTTTCGACGTGGGTGATTTGTACGGGTTTACCTATTATGGAGACCTTCTCGGAGTTGGTGCCGCTTACAATCTCGGTCCCGAGGTGGCATACCGAAAGCTGAACGCTTTCTACAACACAGCGTTCGCCCGATTTGAACCCCTTTGTAACCAACTACGTCCTACCATTCATGTGCAGATGTTCAGTGATTCTCTAGTGATTTGGGGCGAAGGGCCAGAGAGAGTTTTGCAGCCTCTTCAGGAGACATACCTAGATCTTCTTTCGAAGGGGCTCATGCTGCGTGGGGCGCTGGTTAGCGGCGCCCTTGAAAAGGAGCCTCGAATGGAGGCCAAGGGATTTCGGAAATTCTTACCTCTAAATGACACGTTGGCCAGGGCAGTTGGTTTAGAAGGCACCGTTAAGGGAGCTAGGCTATTAATTGAATCAGACCTTGCCCGAAAGCTTCTTGTTAACATACCAGATTGGTTAACGCTTGAGGGATACCTAGCCAATGTACATCCTGAGGTTCCCGAGGCCAGCATGTTGAGACGCATCTGTCCAGCACCGTCCGGAACGTCATACGAGCTTCTGTACTTCTGGTCCAGTTTGAACAGGACTGCGGAGAATGCAGAAATCGGGGATCAACTGAAAGAGTTGGCTGAGTTCCAGGAACCTGGGGTTGCTGAACATTTGCGTGAGACGGCCAAGGTCCTTCGCCGTGGGCAGCTACGGCAGCGCCGGACTGAAAAGTTGCTGTCTAACCAGCGTATCCAGCGGACGGGGTGACGCCGGGAGATTCTTTCGCCGGGGTGGGCACCGCCGTGATACGCAAGGACGTTAGGAACACCGTGGAGGATTAGTCTGCAAATCGAGAAGAACGGAAAGGAGAGGAGAGGTCTCCGATTGGAAGCGATTAGCCCCGCCAAAGAGAGCGGATCAATGGAAAGCGGGTCGAAGTGCGTATGAGTTGGTGCGAGTCTGGTGTGGTGAAACAACGCCGACAGTACCTATGTGCGTGCAAGCCGCATTGGATTCGAGGGCGGAAACCCGAGGGGCTGCGGTTATGAGGATCGAACTTGCTACACCCGACCTCCCTGGTGAGATTCTACTTGGGGATGGTTAAATGGATGCTCCGCGGTAGCCGCTTTTCATGATCTCAAGGGCTATGCGTTTTTTGAGTCTAGCAAGAAAGAGTCCTAACTTTGGGGACTCTCTTTGAGTAAATGCATTGGACAAACCTTAATTAAGTAACTGATACGGAGCTCGTTGAAGCTTACTAGGCTCCTGCCCCCAGATAGTGGCGGTGGTGGGCGCGATCCTTGACAGAACAGGGCATGCGGTTATCATTGTTGTCGTAGGTGCCTAGGCTTGGCGGAAAATCTGGTACAAGTCAGGACATCGAACTTCTGGCCGCGTTATGCTTCGTTTTTTGAGCTTTTGGCCATGTTATGGTTTCAGCTGGCCGGGAGGGGAACCTTAAAACGACCCCCAAAGGGGTCTTTTTGGCCAAGTTATGCCTTTATTGTAGGCCTAGTTATGGATTAAGTCACAATGTACAAGCGGAAACCACCATACTTGCAAGCACTACCCAAGGTATTCACCAAGTTTTTCTTTGACACCAGGGGTACAGCCCCGGTGTTTGTTTTTCTGTCGGCAATGTGGAAAGATAGCATCAAGTGGTTAGACAATAGGTCTCAATTGAGGGGAGCGACTGTTGTGAGTTGTCCTAGTTTCCCGGTTGGATACCACACTTTGCACAAAATCAAGACGTCCTCATCCTAAGCGGTGCGGAAGACCATTTCATCCCCTTGCAGATGCATTACAAGCAGGTGGCCGCCCTTAAGAACGCGAGGTCGGTCACCGAACGCATCTTCACCCGGGAAGACCAGGGGCAGAATCATTGTCAGATCGGGAATCTCGGACTGGCGCTGGACGTGATGGTGGAATGGATTGAAGAAATCACCATAGAAACGGAAAACCAGGGCTCCTAGGCCCCGGTTTCCAAGACCACTAATGTGCTTGTCTCAGACAATCTTGCCGTCGTGGATGATCCAGGTCCAGTTATGGCCGCTGTTATTGTCCCAGTTGTTGGCGCTGTCCTTGAAACAAAAACTCAGCCGTTCCGCAGTGGCGGGAGCCTCGAGGGTTTTAACCCATCCGTAGGCCGTCTTGGACATCCTTAAATCCCGGACCACCTGCCAGTGGTCGGAAGGCCCGAATCCGACATGGAGATAGACCTGATCGGCACCGTGGTCAGCGAGCAGGCCGTTATAAAATATCGTGGTCTCTTGGCCAGCGGTAATCGGGGTGGGGTCGACAACCACACCACCGAGGTAGTCAGCGTGGTCATATCGTTCCAGTTTTCCAGCTCCTGTGCCGAAATTGGTGGGTTCCATTAGAAATCATCCTCCCAGCCATCGGTATTTGTAGCCTTAGTATGGGCAGGATGAACCTTCCTTTATGTCAGGAATGTCAGGAAACATATTGCTTACGGGATATCCAAGTTGACCTGGATAACAAACGGAGCTTTTCACTCAGATAAGAAAAGGACTGTTCAACATTGGGAAGGCTTGACTGTCCTCACTGGCTTGCAGGATCACATCTAGGATATCGGCGGCGTCCCGGAGATACTTGGGGCAGATGGTGTCAAAGAGTTTCTGGTCCTTGGCGTACTGATAGCCTTGAGGGGTGCTGAGGTCGCAGCCCAAAAGGTTCTTACAGACTAGGGAACCATTTTGGTCCTTAAACTTAGACATGAATTCCTGGGCTAGCTTGTAGGTCTTTTCCTTAGCGGCGTTGTCCTTGGTGTCAACCGTACCGAATTTTAATCCGATCACCATCAAGGAGCCGGAAACCGCACCGCACATATCACCCGTGCGGCCAACCCCTGCTCCGAAGGCTGCAGCCAGACGCAGGGCGGTCTCCCGGTCTAAGCCTAGGCCGGGGCCGTAAGTGCCGACGATGGATTGCGAACAGTTGAACCCTTTGTCAAAACAAGATACGGCCAGTTCTCCGTTGTCCATAGTTCCTAGTCCTCCCACATCTAGTTGTCTGTACAATCTGGAATGCATACGCTTTTACCAATTCGACATCGGTACCCGGTTACCTCTTGTTTCGGCGAGTGGTGGAAGGGTAGAATCCTGACTTTGACAGCAAAAGAGGAG
>Ga0048257_100376_pt1 | contig 9942 bp, 6 predicted proteins | sample SubbioWold_Dec13_FD_54351 | JGI IMG/M metagenome (GOLD analysis project Ga0048257, IMG submission 54351) | Serpentinite rock and fluid subsurface biosphere microbial communities from McLaughlin Reserve, California, USA - CSWold_Dec13... | ecosystem: Environmental > Terrestrial > Deep subsurface >...
TATAGAATGGAATATATTACGGCAAAGGAAGCGGCTGAAAAATGGGGCATATCCCAAAGGAGAGTGCAGGTTCTCTGCGAGCAGGACAGAGTTGACGGTGCCAATCGTCTTGGCTGGGCGTGGGCAATTCCTAAAGATGCCCCAAAACCGGCAGATGCAAGGGTTAAAAGAGAAGATAGGCAAGAAACCAAGATAAATACAAAGGGACACTAGATCGGGAGGGGTTAGCCAATGAGCGAAAAACTGCAACGCTTTACAAAACTTTTAAAAGAAATGTTTGAACTGGAAAAATCAGATCTTGACTTCGGCATCTACCGCATCATGAATATCCGGAAAAACGAGATAAATAATTTCATTGAAAACACCCTTGCCGGCGAGGTTAACTCCATATTGTCAAAATATGCTGCTGATAACAGTCAAGGCAAAAAGCGTATGGAAGAGATTGAAAAGCAGTGTGAAAGTGTGGGCGTCAAGGTTGAGGATAGCAAGCTAAAAGAAGAATATGCCGAATATAAAGCCCAGGCGTCCTCCGGCACAGGGGCCGCCGAGTTGGAAAGCGATGTGTATTCTGCTCTATATAACTTCTTTAGCCGTTACTATGACGAGGGAGATTTCATCAGCAAGCGGCGTTACAAAGAAGGAGTTTATGCTATTCCCTATGAAGGGGAAGAGGTAAAGCTCTACTGGGCCAACCATGACCAATACTACATCAAAACCAGTGAAAACTTCAGGGATTATTCCTTTAAGGTGGATGTCCAAGGAGAAAAATATACTATACATTTTAAACTTGTTGATGCCAATACCGAGCAAAATAACAACAAGGAAAACGGTGACAAGAAGCGTGAATTCATTCTGTTGGATGCAAACTTCTTGGAAGCCAAGGATAACGAGCTTACCTTTAAATTTGAGTATCGTGTTGTTGCAAATGAGAATGATGATATTAACAAGCTACGGGATAGCTCTAAGCTTAATAAGGCTGCTATTGATAAAATGAATAAAGCCGTTTCGGGAAATTTAGAGTTTAAGCGGTTTCTTTGGGCTGTCAACCTGCCTGCGCCCACAGAAAAGAACAAAACCCGGACAATTCTGGAAAAACACCTGGAAACCTATGTGGCCAAAAACACCTTTGATTATTTTATCCATAAGGATTTAAGCGGGTTTCTGAACAGAGAGCTGGATTTTTACATAAAATCTGAGATTATGCACCTAGACGACCTGGACACCGACAATGATGTGAAAGTGAATACCTACCTGGGCAAGGTAAGGGCCATTAAGAAAGTAGGCCGGACTATTATTGCCTTTTTGGCACAGATCGAAGATTTTCAGAAAAAATTGTGGTTAAAGAAAAAGTTTGTGGTGGAGACAAACTGGTGTATTACCCTGGACAAGATTGACGAGAGTTTCTATCCCGAAATAGCGGCAAACGATGACCAGCGGCAGGAATGGGTGGAACTATATGCCATTGACAAGATTGCCGGGAACTTAATGGAAATAGCCTACTCCAATCCGTTATCGGTAGAGTTTTTACAGCAGAACAAAAACCTTGTGCTGGATACAAAACATTTTACGACGGAATTCAAGGAGAGGCTGGTTGCTGGCATTGACAATTTAGATGAGGAGACAAATGGGCTGCTGATTCACAGTGAGAATTTTCAGTCTCTCAATCTGTTGCAGGAGAGGTATCGGGAGCAGGTTGATTGCATTCACATAGACCCGCCATACAATACAGATACCAGCGGGTTTTTATATAAAAATAATTATAAGCATTCAAGCTGGATGTCAATGATGTATGATAGACTGATTCTTTCAATATCTCTTATGTCTGACGATGCATCTTTTGCTTGTCATATTGATGAAAATGAGTATGAGCGCCTTTGGAATGTTTTTGAGGAATCCGCTCTGTTTAATGTAGGCACTGTTGTATGGGATAAGCGTAACCCGATGACTGGTGGAGCTGGTCTAGCGACGCAGCATGAATATGTTATTTGGCAGAGTAAAAATATAATCACATTAAACCTTAATAGCGATAACGCAAAAAGTATGATTGAATATGTGCAAGGACTCATTTCTAAAGATGGTAATGTAAACGAGGATGTCCGCCGAGAATATACAAATTGGATTAACCAAAATTTCAATTTAAGCGGCGGTGAAAAAGCGTATAGATACATTGATGACAATGGGAGTATATACCAAAGCGTAAGCTTGCGTGCTCCAGAACCAAGAACAGACACTAAATTTTTTCAGCCGCTTATTCACCCTATAACTAAAAGGGCTTGTGCTGTGCCTCCTAATGGTTTTTCAAGAACGCCCGAAACACTCCAGGATATGATAATGAAGGGCGAGATATTATTTGGAAAAGATGAAACAACGCAGCCACGACAGAAAATGTTTTTAACAGCTGATACAAAACGCCAAATGACATCAGTTATTCAAAACGGAATGAAAGGCAAAGCTGATACAGACAAATTAGGTGTTGGGTTTCCTTATTGCCATCCAGTTTCACTCTATGAAGTTTTGGTTGGTGCGGCAACAGATAAAACATCAACAACACTCGACTATTTCGCCGGTTCCGGCACCACAGGCCACGCAGTAATCAACCTCAACCGCGAAGACGGAGGCAACCGCAAATACATCTTAGTGGAAATGGGCAACTATTTCAACACTGTTACCAAGCCACGAATGAAGAAGGTTATCTACGCTAAAGATTGGAAGGACGGCAAGCCCCAGAACCGGCATGTTGGTGTTTCACATATTTTTAAATATATCCGCCTTGAGAGCTATGAGGATACCTTAAATAATCTTGAGTTTAGCCGCACTGCGGAGCAGGAGCAGCAGCTAAGCCTGAGTGCCAATTTCTTTGACGAATACCTAGTATCCTATATGCTGGATATCGAGAGTAGGGACAGTTTGCTCAACCTTGACCGATTTAAGAAACCCTTTGACTACAAGCTGAAAATAACCCAAAACAACGAGACCAAAGAGACAGCCATCGACTTAGTGGAAACCTTTAATTATCTCTTGGGATTAGCTGTTACAGGCCAAAGGGCTACTGTCCGCTTTAATGCCATCCCTGACGACAAAGGGGAATATGAGAATGCCGTAAAGCTTACAGAGGACAAGCATGGCAATTACGCCTTTAAAGCTATTGAGGGACTATTACCCAATGGAAACAGGGCCCTGATCATCTGGCGCAACCTTACCGAGGACTTGGCAGCCGATAACGCTGCGTTAGACGCCTTCTTCATGATATATTGTGCTGAAGCTAAAGGTAAGGATTTTGATGCCATCTATGTCAATGGAGATAATAACCTGGAAAACTTGCGCCGGGAAAGCGAGCAGTGGAAGGTGATTTTAATTGAAATAGAATTTGGCAAGAGAATGTTTGAGGAGGTATAAGAATGGCGGCAAAAAAAACGAAGAAGGTAAAGAAAACCATTGACCTTAATGACTGCCTGGTACTCCATAAATACTTCCTCTCCCTCTTTGGCAAAACAGATTTCAAAGGCCTGGCAGAAGATATGAAGTCTGCTGATCTGGAAGGGTATAATGAAGAAAACACAGCATATTTCCATGAGTTTATCTTGCGTAAATATGTAAAGCTTGGGTTTTTGAATAAGGACAAGTTAAAGGAATATGACGAAAACATCTACCGGTATGTTCGGCAGATTGGAGAAGGTCGGGGTGGACTTACCCTTAAGTATTTCCAATATCTGGCTTTGCTTTTTACTGAGATATACCTTGACGGGTACTTTCTTGACCGGGAAAACTTTATTTCTGATTTAAATGCTTTTTTACAAAAGTTCAATTTTGCAAACAATGGAGATAGCATTTCAGATTATACAGCAGACAGTTTAAATAAGATTGCTTATATGTGTGCTACCGGCAGTGGCAAGACGCTGATTATGCATGCTAATATCTTGCAGTATCAGCATTATTTAAAGAAGGCCCGGGAGTATAATAAAAGTTTGACCAGAAATAAAATTATTCTGCTTACGCCAAACGAAGGACTATCCAGGCAGCACATTGAGGAAATGAAGCTTTCGGACATTTCTTGTTGCCTTTTTGAAAAAAACGCTCTGCATGGAAGAGATGATGTCCTAGTCATCGATATCAACAAGCTTGTAGAGCAAGGCAAGGTGAAAACAGTTTCGGTTGATAGTTTTGAACAGAACAACCTGGTCCTTGTTGATGAGGGGCATAAAGGATTATCCGGCAATGTATGGTATGACCTTCGCAGCCGCCTGTCGGAGAACGGGTTTTCCTTTGAATACTCAGCTACTTTCAAGCAAGCTATCAAGGAAGAAAAGAAGAAATCAGACGCTGAAGCCCTGGCCCATCAATATGGCAAAGCAATCATCTTTGATTATTCCTATAAATACTTCTATAACGACGGTTATGGGAAGGAATACCGTATTTATAATTTGAAAGAGAGCCTCTCCAAAGAGCAGCGGGAGATATACTTAACCGGCTGCCTGCTCAGCTTTTATCAGCAGATGAAGATTTACCAAAGTGATAAAGCCACCTTTGCCCCCTTTAACATTGAAAATCCCCTGCTTGTGTTTGTGGGGAACAGTGTCAACAAAACCGTAAGTAAGGACGAATTGACCGATGTGCAGGAAGTATTAGCCTTTATTAATGGCTTTACAGTAAACAAGGAAAAAACAGTGGGCCGGTTCAAAATGCTGCTCGATGACAATACAGGGCTGCTTGACGAAAGAGGACAGGAGCTGTTTTATGGCGATTTTTCCTTTCTCCAGCATTTGTTTGACCGGAAGGCTGAAGCGGTGTATGATGACGCGCTGAAAACAGTTTTTGATACAACTTCTACAGGCAGGCTACATATGGTAAACCTCAAACAGCTCCCCGGTGAAATCGGGCTGCGTATTGGCAGTGACAATGGATTTTTTGGGGTTATCAACGTCGGTGTTGGCGGAGATAGCGAACTGATTAGGAATATTGAAAAAGGGAAAACCGGCATTGTCACTGATGATAATCAATTTGAGAATGAATCGTTGTTCAGGAAAATAAATGAAAAGAATTCCAAGATAAACATGCTTATTGGTTCCAAAAAGTTTACAGAAGGGTGGAATAGCTGGCGGGTTTCCACCATGGGGCTGATTAACTTTGCCAGGGGCGAGGGTTCCCAGGCTATTCAGCTCTTTGGCAGAGGTGTACGGCTAAAGGGGTATGAAAACTGCCTCAAGCGCAGTTCCAAGCTGGACTACCCTGCGACGGTGCCAAATAACATCAGAAAGATTGAAACCCTGACCATCTTTGGCGTCAAAGCCGATTATATGGCCCAGTTTAAAGAGTACCTTGAAAAAGAAGATCTGGACTTAAATGACTCCATCAGGGAATTTAAGCTGCCGGTGGTCAGCCGTTTTCCCGATGCAAAAGACAGGCTAAAGGTGATTAAAGTCAAAGAGGGTATAAATTTCAAAAAGCAGTCCAAACGCTTGGTTCTTACTACCCCTGAGGATGGCTTTCTAGACAATTTAGTGAAAAATAAGGTTAAAGTTGATTATAACGCTACCGTACAAAGCCTTGCCTCTATTAGGGGAGAGGACGTGAACTACCAAAAGGGCGAGGCGGTATTAGAGCCCTTGCACCTGGCCTTTTTAGATGGGGATAAGCTTTACAGCGAACTTTTGCAATACAAAAACCAAAAGGCGTATTACAACATTAGCATCGAGAAGCCGCTGTTGCCGGAAATCCTGAAAATCAAGGGTTGGTACACTTTATTTATCCCCGCAGCATTTATGTCAATCGACAGCTTCGACAAAATTGCCAGGATTAACGATATTTGTGTAATGCTCCTGAAAAATTATCTAGATAGGTTTTTAAAATACCATAAAGCCCAGTGGGAAGCACCCTATTTGGTTTATGGAGATTTAAAAGCCAACGACCCGAACTTCATCGACGAATACAACATCACCCTATTTAATAAAGACAGATTTGAGGAATTTGAACAACTGTTTGAGGGAATCAAGGATGCTTTGGAAAAAAACAGGCGCCTGAACAAATATCAGGACAAGCAGCTTAATTTCCGCTATTTTGATTTTTACAGCCACCTTTATACTCCCCTTATCTCTATTGACAAGGGCATACGTATTGAGGTCTCGCCTGTCAGCTTAAATAGCGATGAAAAGAGGTTTATTGACAGGTTAAAGGATTATTGCGATGCTAACCCGGCAGTTTTTGCCGAAAAGAGGCTGTATCTGTTGCGCAATAAAAGCAAGATGGGCATGGGCTTCTTTGAAGCGGGTAATTTTTACCCCGATTATATTATGTGGATTGCTGAAAGCACCAAACAGTCTATTACTTTTATCGACCCCAAGGGTATCATGATGTTGGAAAGGAATATCAATAATCCCAAAATCCAGTTTTATAAAACCATAAAAGAATTGGAAATCCGCCTGCAGCCAACTTGTACGGAAAACCAGGTTTTTCTAAATTCCTTTATCCTGTCCGGCACCCCTGCTGCCGATGCTAGTGCCTTTTATGGCCTTAAAAAGCTGAAATTCGAGAGCATGAATGTTTTGTTTTTAGAAGATGAGGACTGTGTGGAGAAAATGATGAGCAAGGTATTGTAAGCAGTTCTATCAGTTTGGCTGACAGGTTTCGAATGAAAGATAAGAGAAGGGGGCAAGTCATGGCGAGTTCTTTTTATTCAAATGATGTAGCACTGGAAGATATTCTAAAACCGATTTCTAATGCCTATATTCAGTTGCCTGATTTTCAATGAGGCTGGGTGTGGGATGATTTTCGGATCAAGGCTCTTATTGCAAGTATATCTAACTCATACCCTGTAGGCGCAGTGATGTTTCTTGAGTATGGTGGTGATAGCGCTCGTTTTAAGTATCGCCCCTTTACAAGCGTAGATGTCGGTGCGACACCAGACAAGCTTGTGCTTGACGGACAACAGCGACTAACATCAGTATATTGCGCTATGTTCAGTAAAAAGTGGTGGAAACCATTACAGAAAAGAAGGCTGATATTAAGAGATTCTATTACCTTGATATAAACAAATGCTTAGACCCCCAGGTTGATCGGATTGATGCAATTCTATCTATACCTGAAGAAAGACAGTTAAAATCGGATTTTGGCAGAGTTAAAATAGCAAGGTGGTACTGGAGCGGCGTTTTTGGTGAGATGTACGGGGGCGCAAATGAAACGAGATATGCTCTTGATGTTACAGGCCTAATGGCCTGGATCAAAGAAAACGATTCGCCACCTGATACAATCAGTAGAGCATACTTTAACCCAACACGGTTAATTTCATTGCAAACCAGGCTGAGTGCCGCATATAAAGGAGTAATGGCGCTGCTGCTCAAAGCGGGCTGTTCAGACCTTATCAGCGGAAGCGCGATGGACTTCACCACTTTTCTCGATGAGAACACCGATATACACCATATATTCCCAAGAGCTTATTGCGAAAGCAAAGACTACAAAAGAGCGAAATGGAACTCCATTGTCAATAAGACACCGCTGTTTTCCAGAACCAATCGTATATTAGGCGGTAAAGCGCCCAGTGCATACCTCGCTAAAATCGAGAATGATAATAAAGTGTTTGTCCCGGATATTGATCGATACCTCATCAGCCACAAGATTGACGTGGCAAGTATTCGTAAAGACGATTTTGACAGTTTTTTTATGGCGAGAGCAAAAGAACTACTGGATCTGATTAGTGCAGCGATGGGCAGGACGATACCCAATAGAGACAGCGAAGAGATCGTTGCAGCTTTTGGCGGTGAGTTGTGAAGGCAGGTTCCTGCCGGGAAACAATCAATAGGGTGGAGAGAAAAGCGTGAAAACATTGTTCGAAGTCTGCAACCCCAGGACAGCGGTTTTGCCCTAATCCAAACAAAAGATGTTCTCCTCATTTTTTTCTGGTGCGAGGCTCACGTTTTTCCTGACATTCGCACCTATCGTGACGTTTTTATGCGCATTTAATTGACCAATAGTAAACGTAGACCCGCTTTAGTATTAGCCGGACTAACAGGTAACGACATTATACTTTATCAGATTACAAGCAAAGCAGTAAGGGATGAGTATGCGGTACCCTTGCTAGCACAAGATTTTCGAGATGGGAATTTAAATCAAGACAGTAAAAGTTTCATTCGGAAATGAAGGGAGTAATCATATTATCGTCGAATAGAATAACTAAACCGTACGGGGTGGTGAGAATATGGACGATGCCAAAGTAGCCGTGATACTGGAAGATCTGAGATCACAGTTTAAAGTATTTGGTGAAGGGCTGCAATTACTCAGTGAAAAAGCGGACAAGATCGATGATAAGGTCAACGTTCTTGATAAAAAAGTGGACTCACTTGAAATCCATGCTATGTCTTTTGTAGAAAAACTGGAAAGACACATTCTTGAAAATACCGATCAACACCATTTGATGATGCAGATGATTAAAGAACTCAGCGACGAACAGTTGAAACTGAAAGGAGCGAAATGACCGTGCCTTATCCGGCGCGGTTTTTCATACGATCGCGGCCGCTACGCCAAAAGGAATTGAATCACCGGGACACAAATGTGTCCAGTGAGTTCCGCATCAAAGCCGAGTGTGTTATAACCCGGGACAAAGGATTTGTTTTCAAGAGAAGAGCGATTGTCTTCATTTGGCCATAGGTAAAAACTATCGTTTGCTTGTTAGTCTGCCAAGGCTAGCTTTAACCAAGAGTTGCATGCTTACCCAGTAATTTCGTTCCGAACGAGAGGAAGCGTTCTTAATCTTTAAGTTGCAGTCCTGCTCGGGAAGCCACCAATCGCAACTAAGCTTGCCAAGTTCTAAGTTTCTAGTGATCTCAGCAATGATCTCTGCACGCCAGCCTTTTCGTTTTGTATAATCAAGTACTTGATCAGCTAGTACTTGATAGGCAGAATGAATGAACGTCCTACTATCCTGATCATATTCCAAGTCTAAGATTGGGATAATCCCAGATAGGTCCCTCGATATGTTTGCTAACAGATCTTGATCCTCATTGGATGATCCAATATAAAGATAATAAAGCTTGGCCGCATGTTTTTTGCCAGTTTGGCGTAAAACCCTACCAAGTCTTTGGATGCGCTGCCGGTTACTGCTGGTGGACGACGCTATGATTCCGATATCGGTTGCAGGAACATTTAAGCCTTCATCTAATGCACGGCAACTTACCAGGATCCGTATTTGTGTATCATGATATTTGCGCAGCATACTTTTTCTTGTTCGCTCATCCATCTCAGAATGATAACGCCCCACTTGCCCGGGAAATAGCAGTTGCAACTCATTATAAATGGCATCCGCGACTTCAATTCTTTCGTTGAATACCAAAATATTTGCAGTTTGGGGAAGCTGGATTATGAGACTTTTAACGCAACTCAGCCGAGATTGGGCTCGGTAGACTAGATCTTTGCGCTGGACAGCTAGGATGAGTACCGTACGAGCTAAAATAGCATCATCATCAGATTGTTGAGCTAATTGCTCCAAGCCGGCAAAAAATTGCTGTTTGTTTATGTTTCTTAAAAAAGGGCAGTTTTTCAGGAGAATTTCTAAGGCAAGCGTTAATTGTTTACTTAAATCAAGATATTGTAGTTCCTCGTCGGGCGTAAATTTTAGTTTCATGTTAAAAATTGCGAAGGAACTTATGATATTGTCATTCAAGGCTTCAGTAAAACCATATTTAAATATCTCCTGCCCCAAGGCAGGAACTAATTTCTCATTAAAGTTCACTGTTTCCGGGGTGGCGGATAAACCCAGAGCATAGTAATGCGGACCCTGCGTCTTGGTTTGAATTTGTGAAATATAATCGAAGATACGGGAATTTTCTGGGCTACTATAATGGTGGCATTCATCGGCAATGAGCAAAATAGAGTTCCCTTTGTGAAAATCCTCCAATAAATGCTGGGCTAATGTATGGCGGGCGGAATTTACCACATAAACCATATACTTGCGGG
>Ga0048257_101678_pt1 | contig 9837 bp, 7 predicted proteins | sample SubbioWold_Dec13_FD_54351 | JGI IMG/M metagenome (GOLD analysis project Ga0048257, IMG submission 54351) | Serpentinite rock and fluid subsurface biosphere microbial communities from McLaughlin Reserve, California, USA - CSWold_Dec13... | ecosystem: Environmental > Terrestrial > Deep subsurface >...
ACCTGCCCAGGCAGGTTCCTCATAGATCAGTAGTCAATAAGGATTGCCATGGTTGGCTGACGTTGCTATAACTGTGGCGTGCTGGAGAATATTTTCCCGCCCGTCTGAGTTTTCACAGACCCGTCCGCTGTCTGACGTTTTGCCTGAAGCGGCCGGTAAAACACGTAAGTACTGGTTTGAGGAGGTGGTTAAGACCCGCTGACGGTTACCGGTTGACCGAGAAACACTGAACCGTGATTGTTGGGAAGTTGTCCGCTCCGGGCGGATGTAGGTCACTAGTTTTAAATTGGGATAGGAGGTTAAATAATGCCAAGCTTTGTTATTACTGAAAAGTGCGACGGCTGCAAGGGGCAGGATAAGACCGCTTGCATGTATATTTGCCCGAATGACCTGATGGTGTTGGACAAAGAAAAAATGAAGGCCTTCAACCGCGATCCATCGGGTTGCTGGGAATGCTACTGCTGCATCAAGATTTGCCCGCAGCAAGCTATGGACTGCCGCGGCTATGCCGACTTCGTTCCCATGGGTGCCAGCGCAACAGCCTTGCGGGGTTCGGAAGACATCATGTGGACCATTAAGTTTAGGAACGGCATGCTCAAGCGCTTTAAGTTCCCCATCCGGACCACTCCGGAAGGTTCTGCTGTTCCCGATGGCGGCTACGCCACCGACGCTCTGGCCGAAGACTTAAAGAGCCACGTACTGTACACTGAGCCTGCGTCACTGCACCTGGATGCAGTTCCGACCCTGAAGAAGTAACCAAGTAACAAAGTAACGGAGGAGGTTTAATAAATATGCCGAATTTTGAAACTGTAGAAGTCACGACTGACCTTCTGATTGTCGGTGGTGGCATGGCAGCCTGCGGCGCCGCCGTTGAGGCAGCTTATTGGGGCAAGAAAAATGGCGTTCAAGTGACCGTGGTTGACAAGGCCGCCCTGGACCGCAGTGGTGCCGTTGCCATGGGTCTTTCCGCCATTAACCAGTACCTGGGAATCGCTAAGGGCGAGAACACTGTGGAAGACTATGTCCACTATGTTAAGAACGACCTCATGGGCGTAGCCCGTGACGACCTTGTTTATGACATCGCCCGTCACGTTGACTCCAGCGTGCACCTGTTCGAAAAGTGGGGCCTCCCCATTTGGAGAAACGACGAAGGCAATTATGTCCGCGGCGGCCGCTGGCAAATCATGCTGAACGGTGAATCCTACAAGATCATCGTGGCTGAAGCCGCCAAGAACGCCCTGGGCACAGACAACATTTACGAGCGGGTCTATATCTGTGAGCCCCTCATGGACGGCGACAGAATTGCCGGCGCTATTGGCTTCAGCACCCGCGAAAACAAAATTTATGTCTTCCGGGCCAAGGCTGTTATCTGCGCCATGGGCGGTGCGGTAGGCGTATTCAAGCCCCGTTCCTCCGGTGAAGGTCTCGGCCGCTCCTGGTATCCCCCCTTCAGCACCGGCTCCAGCGCGTACTTCACCATCAAGGCCGGCGCCGAAATGACCTGTCAGGAAGTCCGCTTCATCCCGGTTCGCTTCAAGGATGCTTACGGTCCGGTTGGCGCCTGGTTCCTGCTCTTCAAATCCAGAGCCACCAACGCTCTGGGCGAAGAATACATGGTTACCCGTGCCAGCGAACTCAAGAACTGGGGCAAGTACGGCAGCGTGAAGCCGATTCCGGCCAACCTGCGTAACTACCTGGGCATGCTGGATGTAGCCGAGGGCAAGGGCCCCATCTACATGCAGACTGCAGAAGCTATCGCCAACCTGGCGAAGAAGTACGAAGATGATCCCAAGGCCTTCAAGAAGAAGATGAAGGAACTGGAAAGCGAAGCCTGGGAAGACTTCCTCGACATGACCATTGCCCAGGCGATCCTGTGGGCCGCCTGCAACATTGCTCCGGAAGAGAAAGCCTCTGAAATCGCTGCTGCCGAGCCCTACTTCATCGGCTCCCACTCCGGTGCTTCCGGCGCCTGGGTTAGCGGTCCGCTGGATGTAGCTCCTCCCGAGTACAACTGGGGCTATCCTTACATGACCACCGTAACCGGCCTGTTTGCCTGCGGCGACGCCTCCGGCGCTTCCAGCCACAAGTTCTCCTCCGGCTCCCACGCTGAAGGCAGAATCGCTGCCAAGTCCGCCGTTCGCTTCGTGCTGGAAAACAACACCCTGCCCAACGTTGACGCTGCCGAGTTGGAAGCCCTCAAGGCCGAAGTCATCAAGCCGATGGCAGTTTGGGAAGAGTTCAGCGGCATGACCACCGACCCGGAAGTTAACCCCAACTACATCATACCGAAGCAATACATGTACCGTCTCCAGAAGATGACCGACGAGTATGTCGGCGGTGTTGTATCCAACTTCACCACCAGCAAGCAACTGCTGGAAAAAGGTCTGGAGTACCTGACCTATCTGAAGGAAGACTCCGAAAAGCTGGCTGCCCGGGACCTCAACGAGCTGATGCGCGCTTGGGAAAACAAGCAGCGTACCTGGCAGGCCGAGTCCCATGTTCGCAGCGTCATGTTCCGTGAAGAGACCCGGTGGCCGGGCTACTACTTCATGGCTGACAACCCGAAACTGAAGGACGAGTGGGAGTGCTTTGTAAACTGCACCTACAACCGCGCAACCGGTGAGTGGAATGTCTTCAAGAAGCCCATCATCAGGCTGCTCGGCGAATAGTTAGACAGTAATCTGACTGGTTGTTCCCCGGATCCCGCGAGATCAGGTTACTTTGCGAAGCGACGTTAATGGCGCTAACAGGCCCGTGTCCTTGGAGGGTCACGGGCCTGTCTCGCAATACAAGAATTGCGGCCTGCCTTTGTTTGCAGGCGCCCTGGGTAAAGGGAGTTTAACCTGGCTGTATCGCCTCGGGGATCGGGCGAGAACACTTTCTGATTAATCAAACTTGTTTGCCAGGCGCCCTGTTTTTGGTCGCCTGGAGTTTTTTTTGAACCCCAGCAGAGTGAAAAGAAGGATGCATGAAGAGCTAGTCCGATTTACTGGACAGGGGAGTGAAAAAATGGCAAGTAAAAGCATATTGGTGGTTGGCGGCGGGATCAGCGGCTTGACATCAGCCCTTGAAGCTGCCGAAGCCGGCTACCAGGTATATTTAGCAGAGAAAAACCCGTACCTTGGCGGCAGGGTTGCCCAGATTAATGAGTATTTCCCCAAACTCTGCCCGCCCAACTGCGGCCTGGAGATTAACTACAGGAGAATTAGGTCCAACAAGAATATTAAAATTTTTACCCTTGCTGAAGTGGAAGCCATTTCCGGACAGGAAGGGAACTTTGAGGTAACAGTAAAATTGAACCCGGGCTTCATTAATAATAACTGCACCGGCTGCGGCAAATGTGTTGAGGTTTGCCCGGTGGAGCGGGCCAATGACTTTAACTTCGGCTTGGACAAAACCAAGGCCGCCTATCTGCCGCACGAGTTTGCTTTTCCCTTCAAGTATACAATTGATCCGGCAGCCTGTACCGGGGCTGAGTGCGGCAAGTGTGCAGGGGTCTGTGAATACCAGGCCATCGACCTTAACATGCAGCCTGAAACCGTAAGCCTTAATGTGGGCGCCGTTATCTGGGCCACCGGCTGGAAGCCTTATGATATGGCCAAGCTGAGCAACTACGGCGCCGGCCGGTATGAGAACGTAATCAGTAACTTCATGATGGAAAGAATGTCGGCCCCCACCGGCCCCACCAAGGGCAAGATTGTTCGCCCGTCGGACGGCAAAGAGATTAAGAGTGTAGCCTTTATCCAGTGCGCCGGTTCCAGGGACGAGAATCACATCCACGCTTGTTCTTATGTTTGCTGCCTGGCGTCCCTGAAGCAGGCTACTTATGTGAGAGAGCAATACCCCGAGGCCAAGATTTATATCTTTTATATTGACATCAGAGCCCGGGGCCGCAACGAGGACTTCTACGTCAAGGTTATGGACCAGGTTGGCGCAACCTTGATCAAGGGCAAGGCCGGAGAAATTCTGGAGGATCCTGCCACCAAGAATCTTACCGTAATGGCCGAGGATCAGGAGAAGCAAGCACTGGTGGAGGAGCGGTTTGACCTGGTTGTTCTGGCCACCGGCATGGCTCCGGCAACGGCCGAAGTGAAGATACCCGCCGAAGTGTCCTATGACGTAGACGGCTTTGTTGTTTACAGCCCGCAAAACCCCGGGATTTACGCCACTGGTTGCTCCAAGAAGCCGCTGGATGTTGCCGGTTCCGTACAGGACGCCACGGCAGCAGCCCTTAAGGCGATCCAATCTACAGTGAGGGGGCAGAAATAATGAGTAAAAAGACTGGCGTTTATATCTGCACTGGCTGTGGTATTGGTGAGGCCCTGGACATTAAAGCCCTGTCCAAGGTTGCAAAGGCTGAAGCCAAGGCCGCCTTTTGCAAGGACGATGCTTTTTTGTGCGGCCCTGCCGGGCTTGAGTTAATCAAGAACGATATTGCCGGCGAAGGCATTAATGTGGTCGTCATCGGCGCCTGCTCCAGCCGGGTTAAGTATGAAGAATTTGATTTCGGCCCGGGGGTAATGGTGGAACGGGCCAACTTGCGGGAACAGGTGGTTTGGTGCCACCCGGCCGGCGATGAAGACACCCAGATGCTGGCCGAAGATGTTATGAGCATGACCGGGGTTAGGGCTGTGCAGGCCGAAATTCCGGTACCCTTCATTGGTGAAAACCTGTCCAAGACCATTTTGGTGGTGGGCGGCGGCCTGGCCGGCATGACGGCGGCCCTGGAAACCGCCAAGGCCGGTTACCAGGCCGTCCTGGTGGAAAAGAGTGACACCCTGGGCGGCTGGGCCAGCAAGATGTATAAGCTGGCGCCTTTAAGCGTCCCCTTTGACAGCCTGGAAGAGGTTAACCTGGGGGAGCGGGTTAAAGCTCTTACGGATAACCCCAATATTAAGATCTACACCTCGGCCGCCATTGAGAAGATTGCCGGCGCGCCGGGTATGTTTGATGTTTCCATTAAGCAGGGTGGCGGCGCCGTTGAAGAGCGGGTCGGCGCCATTGTGCTGGCAGCCGGCGCCAGGCCGTACGACACAGCTAAGTTAGCCAAAATTGAGGCCCTGGCCTACGGTAAATCTCCCAACATTATTACCAACTACCAGATGGAAGAACTGGCCTGCAGCGGCAAGATTGCCCGCCCGTCGGACGGCAAAGAGGTGCGCAAGGTTGCCTTTGTGCAGTGCGCCGGTTCCCGGGACCAGGATCACCTGGCCTACTGCTCCGCCGCCTGCTGCGTGGAGTCCATGAAACAGGCTCTGTATGTCAAGGAGCAGAACCCTGACGCCTCAGTGTATGTCTTCTATAAGGATATTCGCTCCGCCGGCCAGTATGAGCACTTCTACAAAAAGGCCCAGAGTGAGGGCGTTATCTTCATCAAGGGTGATGTCACTTGCATCAGCGAGAAAGACGGCAATTTGACTCTCGAGGCCAACGATGTAATGATGGGTGAAACCACCACCGCCGATGAACTGGACCTGGTGGTCCTGGCCACCGGCATGGCGCCCGCCACCGCCTTTGGTACTGAAATTGAAATAGTTGCCGAAGGAGAAGAGAAGAAGGACGAGGCGCCCAAGGTTGCCGACCCCATCATCAAGTCCGACATTCTCAACCTGGCTTACAGGCAAGGGCCGGAACTGCCGTCCCTGAAGTATGGTTTCCCCGACTCCCACTTTATCTGCTTTCCGTATGAAACCCGCCGGACCGGGATCTACGCCGCCGGTAGTGTCCGGGCTCCCATGGATAACCTGCAGGCCATTGCCGATGCCGCCGGTGCTGCCATGAAGGCCATCCAGTGCGTGGAACTGACCGCCATTGGTTCGGCCGTACACCCCCGGGCCGGTGACACATCATATCCGGAGTTCTTTATGCAGCGCTGCACCCAGTGCAAGCGGTGCACTGAGGAATGTCCCTTCGGCGCCATCAACGAGGACGAGAAGGCCAATCCGCTGCCCAACCCGGGCCGCTGCCGCCGCTGCGGTACCTGCATGGGTGCTTGCCCCGAGCGGATTATCTCCTTCAAGAACTTCTCCGTACCCATGGTGGGCGGTATGCTCAAGGCCGTGGAAGTGCCGGAAGAGGACGAGGAGAAGCCGAGAATCCTGGTTATTGCCTGTGAAAACGATGCCATGCCCGCCCTGGACATGGCCGGTATTAACCGCCTGAATTACAACGCCTGGGTGCGGATCATCCCGGTCAGGTGCCTTGGCTCCCTGAACCTGGTGTGGGTGGCCGATGCCATGTCCAAAGGCTATGACGGTGTCTACCTGATTGGCTGCAAGCACGGCGACGACTACCAGTGCCACTTCATGAAGGGCAGCGAGCTGGCCGAAATTCGTCTTTCCAAGGTTTCGGAAACCCTGGACCGTTTGCAGCTGGAGTCTGAGCGGGTGAGAATGACCCAAATCAGCATCATGGATTATGACAAGGTGCCGCAAATGCTGGACGATTTCGCTGCCCGGCTGGATGAGCTTGGACCCAACCCGATGAAGGGATTCTAGGCCTGACCGGTACTGTTTACAGAAGGAAAGGGACGGCTTCGGCCGTCCTGACTCCTTTCCAATCTTAGGCCAAAGGAGCGTACGGAGATGACAGGATGTAACAAATCCCCTAACCCGCTCAAATACAATGGCAGTTTCTCCAAAGAGGTTTACCATCTGGAAAGCGGGTCGTATGTAAAGGTTTGCATGCAGTGCGGGGTGTGCGTAGTATCCTGTGCCACACGGCAGGACATGGACTACACTCCCCGTAAGTTGTTTCAAATGATCCGGGCCGGCAAGAAGGAAGAGGTTATGAAGTCCAATACCATGTGGATGTGTACTTCTTGCTGCACCTGCAAAGCGCGCTGCCCCCGGGGCATTCCCATTGTTGATGTGATGCACGACCTTAAGAGTATGGCCATCAAGCAGGGGTATGTAAGTTATCCCCAGGCCGCCTTTTACCAGGCTTTCTGGCAGGAAGTCCTGGGCCGGGGCCGGGTGTTTGAGGGCGGTGTAACGGCAAGGTTCTTCCTGAAGCGGGGCCTGGGGGATATTATGAAGGCTTTCGGGATGAAGGATATAGGCCTGAGCATGCTCAAGCACGGGCGGATGCCGCTGGTCCCTCCAAAAACAATTAAGGGCATGAAGGACCTGCGCAAGATTGTTGAGAAGGCGCAGGAGTTACAGCAGAAGGAGGTGCGCTGATGCATTACAGCTTTTATCCCGGCTGCTCCCTGGAGGCAACCGCGACCGCTTACCTGAAATCTTTGGAGGCCGTGGCCGAGGCCCTGGGCATTGAGCTCGAGGAAATACCCGACTGGAACTGTTGTGGCGCCACGGTGGCCTCCGGAGTGGTTGGTGATTTCACCCAGCAGGTGCTGTCAGCCCGCAATCTGGCCGTGGCCGAGGCCAAGGGCAACGATGTGCTGGTGGCCTGCAGCTCTTGCTACCTTAGTCTGGCTGTGACCAACAAGCGTTTCCAGGAGGATGATCATTTTCGCAAACTGGCCAACGAGGCTCTGGCCGCCGGCGGCATGAAGTATAACGGAACCCTGAAGGTGCGTCAGGTGCTGGAGGTTCTGGCCAATGACGTCGGGCTGGAGAAGATCAAGGCCCGGGTGACCAAGCCGCTAACCGGCCTGAAAGTTGCCGGCTATGTGGGTTGCCAGACAGTGCGGGCTCTGCCGTGGGAGTTTGACGATCCCGAGCACCCGGTGTTCCTGGACCAACTAATTGAGGCGCTGGGTGCCACCCCGGTCTACTTCCCTCTGAAGGCCAAGTGTTGCGGCAGTTCCCAGGCTCTGGCCCAGCCGGACATTGTGGTTAAATCCTGCCGGGATATTCTAAGCTCGGCCACCTCCGGCGGCGCCCAGCTAGCCGTAACTCCTTGCCCCATGTGCCAGATGAACATGGATGTGTATCAGAGCAAGGTTAATAAGGACCTGGGTACAAACTTTGCGCTCCCCATCCTGTTTTTCACTCAGTTAATGGGCGTTGCCTTTGGGCTGTCACCCGCCGCCCTTGGTTTGAAGCACTGCATTGTATCACCTTATCAGGCCTTGTCTTCATTTGGTGTCGGGCAATAAGCAGAATATAAAAATAAAAAAGATAAAGAAGAGGCGGCCAATTTGTCCAAACCTCTTCATTAAAGATTTATTGAATTGTTATTCTTCTTCCTCAGGGGGGCTGTTTTCTTTGATGCCTTGCCTGATTTTAGCGCTAATTTGAAACATTATTTTCTGGAACTCGGTGTTTGCTTCGTGGGACATCCTGACAACAGGATTGGCCAGGGCATTTTTTTCGACATCCTTAATTTCATTAAGCTTTTCTTCCGGAAGTTTTTGCCCCGACATTTCAATTGATTTACACTGCTGCTGCAGTTGCTGCAGGTGTTCCACTAATTTGCGAGCTTCTTCATCATGAAGCAGGGTGTATTCAGCCTGCTTCATTCTCTTAAACTCTTCAGTTTCGGCCAGGATTTTGCCCAGTTCAATGCATTTTTCCAGTGCTTTTTCCAATGCGGTCATTGTTTCACCTCCTGTATATATTTTTCTCCGAATAAGGAAATAAATCCTTCCATAATTAAAAATGATAAGGCTACTTTTATGGATAAATTAGCAGGATGTAAATAATCAAGTGTCGAAGAGAATTATACCCGAACCGGGAGATTGAAAAATGGGAGGGAAAAGTGTGGCTGAGCCAGTAAGCCCTGGTGGGGCAAAGACTGAGAGGGTAAACATAGAGGCCGATGTTTTGATTATCGGGGGCGGTACCGCGGGGTGTCTGGCGGCGTGGGAAGCGCGGCGGTCAGGCGGCGAGGGCCTGAAGATCGCAATCATGGAAAAAGCCTTTATCCGCAACAGCGGCTGCCTGAGCGCGGGGATGAACGCCCTCAACATGTACATCAACCAGGGCGGGCCGGAGGACTTTGTGTCCTACGTGCGGTACGACCTCTGCGGCGCGCCGGTGCGGGAGGACATCCTGCTGAGCGTGGCGGAAGAAGTCAACGAGACCGTAGCGCTGATGGAGAAGGCCGGCCTGCCGATCAAGAAAAAAGAAGACGGGCGCTACCTGAACCGTGGCAAGTGGAATATAGAAGTAAACGGATCGCTGTTAAAGCCCATAACCGCCTCCATGGCCATCGAGGCGGGAGTCGAAATATACAACCGGGTATACATGACCGACCTGATCATAGAGAACGGGCAGTGTGAGGGGGCTGTAGGTTTTGGGGTGCGGGATGGCAAATTTTACGTCTGCCGCAGCAAAACCACGTTAATTTGCGCTGGCGGCGCGGCGGGCCTGTGGCGGCCCAACAGTAACGGCGACGCGCACCACCGGATCTGGTACTTCCCCTTCAACACCGGCGGGTCCTACGCCATGTGCAAGCGGGCGGGGGCCGAAATGACCAGCTTTGAAATGCGCATAGTGCCCATCCGGACCAAGGACACCTACTCGCCCACAGGCACCCTGGCCATCGGGATGAACGCGCCCATGGTAAACTCCCTGGGGCAGGCCTTCATGCGGGAAGACCCTTACTACGTGGAACGGGGCGGGCACACTGCGCCCACCCTGATCCGGGTATTGGCCTTTGAGCGTGAGACCCAGGCCTTCCGGGGCCCGGTGGTGATGGACACCACCCAGGGCGACCCGTACAAAGTAGCCGGCCTGAAGAGCCAGTACCTGGACATGAGCCCGTGCATCGTCCTCTACTGGGGCTGCAACGACATCGACCCGTCCAAAGAGCCCGTCGAGGTGGACGCCTCGGATCCAGCCATTGTGGGCGCCCACGCGGGCATGGCGGGCGCCTGGACCAGGGGCGTCAGCCGGGAGACCACGATCCCGCGCCTGTACGTCTCCGGAG